>Ga0105104_10000065_pt1 | contig 67871 bp, 61 predicted proteins | sample PPLLaktember2015_3_FD_87034 | JGI IMG/M metagenome (GOLD analysis project Ga0105104, IMG submission 87034) | Freshwater sediment microbial communities from Prairie Pothole Lake near Jamestown, North Dakota, USA - PPLs Lake P7 Core (6) Depth... | ecosystem: Environmental > Aquatic > Freshwater >... | reverse complement strand
TCCGGGGACCCGTCTCGCCAATTTTCGGTCCTCGAAAATTTGGCTCAACAGGGCGTTCCAGGGGAGCACCGACACGCCCCTATAGCACAAAAATAACCTTAAGTTAGTGACATTCGGGACAGTCAAAAAAAACGCCGCTGCATGAGAAAGAATTATCAATTATCAATTATCAATTTGAAAGAAGAAAAAGGGGACAGTCAAAAAAAAGAAGAGAAGAGGCCAAAACGTCTCATGTTTATGCGTAAGTGTCATAGAGGAGTGCGCGGGTGTCTCACAGGTGTGCAAAAACGGCACACATTTATGCCAAAACGTCTCATATTTATGCGCAAACGGCACACATTTATGCCAAAACGTCTCATATTTGTGCGTAAGTGTCATAGAGGAGTGCGTGGGTGTCTCACAGGTGTGCAAAAACGGCACACATTTATGCCAAAACGTCTCATATTTATGCGCAAACGGCACACATTTATGCCAAAACGTCTCATACTTATGCGTAAGTGTCATAGAGGAGTGCGTGGGTATCTCACCGGTGTGCAAAAACGGCACATATTTATGCCAAAACGTCTCATATTTATGCGCAAACGGCACACATTTATGCCAAAACATCTCATACTTATGCGTAAGTGTCATAGAGGAGTGCGCGGGTGTCTCACAGGTGTGCAAAAACGGCACATATTTATGCCAAAACGTCTCATGTTTACCAAAATCCACCGCCTAATTTGTCTTCGACTGTTATTACAACCGATCATAGTCGAGAAAGGACCTTAAAATCCAAAAATTGAAATAACCGCACCCCCGCGAAACATCGAACGATGACCCGGCAGCCGACGGGACAGGCAAAAAAATTTTCTAACACCCTCAACGCCTACTGGGCCCAATTGCAAAAGAAGAAGGTAGAAAATGAGGAAACCAGAAAGGTGATTGTGGTTTGGGGAAATCTTTTTTTTGACTTTTTATGCCATGTCCCCTATAATTAAATCCTCAAAAATTTTAATAATAAAAAAAACGTTGGTTGTGAAGGTGAAAAATGATGGTTCGAATCGACAAAAAAGATATTGAGATTTTTAGCGGCGCCCGCACAAAAGACGGCCTGTTGAAATTCTCCAAAAAAGACTATTACGACGTACTGTGCGGTTTGAAGTCCTTAGTCGATAAGCATGGCAACACGGTCGAATTGGAAGGCGAACTATCCGAAAACCAAGAACTATTTTTAAGGAGGGAAGAATAACCATGAACATGAATAAGAATAGAAAACCGGGATTTATTTTATTGTTTATAATAGGCATTTTGCTGGTCAATGGATTTATGGGCCGTGTTTTAACCGGCGAACCCCTCGACCTCTCGGTAAACGGCAAAATTATCATATTCCATATCAACGATACCCATGCCCGCATCGATAACTTCGCCAAAATCGCCCGGTACGTGGAACAAGAACGGAAAAATAACCCCAACGCGGCTGTCTTTTTCTTTAATGCCGGGGATAATTGCAGCGGCAACCCTTTCGTGGATCAAGCCACCCCCAAAGGCGAACCCCTTCGCCAACTCATGTACCTAATGGGCTTCGATGCGATGACCCTGGGTAACCATGAATTCGATTACGGCCAGGAATTCTTGATAAACTTTATCAAAGGCGCAAACTTCCCGATTGTCTCCGCCAATATTAAAGTGAATAAAGGCCCCTTCCCCCAACCGAAACCCTTTACGATTTTGAAAACCAAAAACGGGATTAAATTGGCCATTTTAGGCCTCATCCAGGTAGACAAGGAAACCAATCTACCGAGCACCAACCCGGCTAACCTCGGCGGAATCCAGTTTCTAAACCCACTCGAAACCGCCGTTAAATACAAAAATTTAAAAGCTGAAAACCACGTATTCATCGCTCTAAGCCACCTGGGCGCCGATACGGACGAAACCCTGGCTAAAGAAATGAAAGAATTGGACGTGATCGTCGGCGGACACAGCCATACCACCATTAAAACCCCTGGCCAGGTCAACGGCGTACTCATCGCTCAAGCCGGCGACAACGCCGGTTTCGTTGGCCGAATCGAATTAACGATCCAAAACGGACGCATCGTTAAAAAATCCGGGAAATTGATTCCCGCCGAATCCATTACCGGCGAAAACCCGGTTCTGAAAAAAATGATCGCTAAGTACAACGATAACCCGGTTCTAAACGCAGTCATCACTACTCTCCCCCGCGCTGTCAAAGGAAAAATGGAACTGGGACACCTCATCTCCGATGCAATCCGTAAAATATGCGGCGTGGATATCGCTTTTCATAACGGCGGCGGCATACGCGGCACCCACCTTAAAAAAATCGTCCAGGTTAAAGATATTCTAACAATCCTCCCTTTTAGCAATGAAATCGTTATGATCGAAATGACCCCAGGTGAAATCCGCAGCCTGCTTTCATTTGATTTTCAAAAATACCGCGGACTGGACATGCGTATATCCGGTTTTCAATGCCTGATAACTTCTACCCGAAGCTATAAAGTGAAAGCCATTGAGATGAAAGATTTGAAGGGAATCTTGTTAAACGAAAAAAAGACCTATAAAGTCGGCCTTAACAATTACATGGCGGCCAGTTACATTTTTGAACATAAGGACCCGGGTAAATCGCTGAAAATATTCCTGTCGGACGCTTTAATCCGTTATCTAAAAGAAAATAAAGATGCCGTCAAAGGTATCGAATCCCGCAGATCCTATGAAACCATCGAGTCCAGCGACAAGATGACGAAAATCGGTAAAACCGACGTGGATATCTCCAGCGGCAGCAACCGTTTCGCCGGATCCTCACCCTCCGGGAATTTAATCGCCGACGCCCTCCGGTCTGTCTTGAAAGTCGATATCGCCACTTTCCCCACCGCATCATTGGACCCGGATATGCTTGTCCGTGCCCATTCGGATTTCTTCCAGGAGTACATCCCCCGCTTATATAAATTCTGTAAAAAAAATAAACCGGTCACAGGTCGCATCCTCGGCCGCGATTTAAAGAAGTTTTTCTTTCAACGGGCCAAATATAAAAAAAATGCGGATTTACAAGTCTCAGGTTTGAACTATACCGTCAACATCGGCGCGGATGGAAAAGTCTCTTCCGTCGACTGTTATTTATCCAACGGGAAAGCCATCTCCGATACCCGGGAATATTTTATTTCACTGAATGACTTCGAATATAAAAAACATTATAAATTGGATTCGGTACTAAAGCGCCCCACAGAGATTACCCAGACCAACGAAGAAATAGCGGCCCTTTATATTAACAAGATCAAAACCGTTACCGGGTCCATTAATGAGCAAAGAATCGCTATCAAGAAAAAATAATTGATAAATTTAAAAAATAGGTGAAGGCACATGGCACAATTATATTATCGATACTCCACGATGAACGCAGGAAAATCGACAGAGATACTGAAGATTGCCCATAATTATGAAGAGCAGCACAAGAGTGTTTTACTTTTTACTCCCTCCATCGATGACCGGTATGGAAAGGGTAAAATCACGTCCCGGATGGGTTTTCAGCGGGATGCTTATATTATCGATCCTAAAATGGACATGTATGCCATCGCCCAGGAGAAGAACCCCGACTGCGTATTGGTGGATGAAGGGCAGTTTTTGTCGCGTGAACAGGTAGTCGTATTGACACATATCGTGGACCGTTTGAATATCCCTGTAATCGTATATGGACTGAAAAACGACTTCCGGAACCGGTTGTTTCCCGGCAGCGAAGCGCTCCTGCTTTTTGCGGATAAAATCGAAGAGATCAAAGCGGTATGCTGGCATTGCCATAAAAAAGCGACGATGCTTATAAAATACAAAGACGGTCAACCGGTTGCCGATGGGGCGCAAATCGAAATCGGGGGGAACGATACGTATATATCCGTTTGCAGGAAATGTTATTCCGACCGAGTTACTTTGAAATGAAACACGAGAACTATTGACACATGTTTTAAAACGTGATACATTTTCCACCATGACAGACAGGAAGCCTTTTATTATTGGAGTAGCCGGCGGCAGTGGAGCCGGTAAAAGTACGATTACCCGGGAAATAATGAGAGAACTGGGGGATATCCACATGGTGGTGATTCCCCATGATGCATATTACAAAGCCAACAACCTCCTGCCGCTCCACGAGCGAGAAAAAATCAATTACGACCACCCCGACGCGCTGGAAACCAACCTCCTGGTTTATCATTTAAAAGAACTTTGCGTCGGGCGATCGATCGAAATGCCGGTCTACGATTTTACCATCCACAACCGGAAAGAAACGGGCTTGATGGTAAAACCCGCTCCTCTTATTATCGTTGACGGGATACTCATTTTCGTTGAAAAAGAACTCCGGGACATGATGGATGTTCGGGTCTATGTGGATACGGACGACGACATCCGGTTTATCCGCCGGCTGCAGCGGGATATCGAAGAACGAAAGCGGACCATGGACTCCGTGATCCATCAATACCTGAATACGGTCAAACCGATGCATATCGCCTTTGTAGAACCGAGCCGCCGCTTTGCCGATATTATTATTCCCCAGGGACACAGCGCCCTGACTACCGGGATGGTGTCCGATATGATCCGGCAAACCCTGACCAAACGTCACCTCCTGGCGATGGAGTATAATATTTAATGGAATATAACAGGATGGACCGATTTCAAGAAAACCTTACTCATCCTAACAAAAGTTTTTGGTCCCACCGCACCATCCGTGATGGTTTTTACAAAAAGGTGGGTAAATTTGGAGATTTTAACACATGGAACACCCATTAATTGAAAAAACCTATATCACACCCCAGCAACTGTTAGATGATTCGATCAAATTGGGTTTAAAAATCCTGGAAAGCGGTTTCGAACCCAAATTTATCGTAGCGATATGGAGAGGTGGCACCCCGGTCGGTATCGCAGTCCAGGAATTACTGGACCATTTCGGGATTAAAGCCGACCACATTGCCATCCGAACATCGGCATATAAAGAAATCAATCGCCGCTGCGAAGACATTCATGTCCACGGTCTAGGGTATATCGTCGAGCATACTGATTTCGATGATTCGCTGTTGATCGTAGACGATGTGTATGACAGCGGATTAAGCGTGAAAGCCGTCTTAGACAATTTAACCGAACGCTCCCGGAGAAACACTCCCAAAGATATCCGCATAGCCACGGTTTATTATAAACCCACCAAAAATAGAACCGACAGGGTACCCGATTACTATATCCATGAAACCGATAAATGGTTGGTTTTCCCCCATGAAATGAAAGGTTTGACGGATGAAGAAATATGCCGGAATAAACCCCAAATTTGGGAATTCATTAAAGGAGTCGAAAAACAATGAAAATTACACGAGAATTTATCGAAAAAATCCCTAAAACCGACCTTCACCTTCACCTCGACGGTTCCTTGCGGATATCTACTCTCATCGATTTAGCCCGGGAAAACGATGTCAAACTCCCGGCTTATACTGTCGCCGAATTAAAAGAAAAGGTTTTTAAAGAAAAGTACAAAGACCTGGGAGAGTACCTGGAGGGGTTCCAATACACCTGTGCGGTACTCCAGAAAGAATCGTCTTTGGAGCGTGTCGCCTATGAATTGGTCATGGATAACATTGCCGAAGGGGTCCGGTATATCGAAGTCCGGTTTGCCCCCCAACTTCATCAACATAAACATATGGGAATCATCGGCGTTTTAAAAGCCGTTAACCGGGGTTTAGCCAAAGCCCGGGATGAATTTAATTCAAACCCGGATATTGCAGCGGGGCTGGAAGTTCCTTTTTACTATGGTATTATCGTTTGTGCCATGCGCATGTTCGATTACGGCTTTTCCGAATATTTCGACCAACTCCTGGACGTACACAAACATTCGGAGCGAAAATGGATTTTTTCCCTGGCCTCGCAAGAGTTAGTAAAAGCCTCATTGGAAGCGAGAGACTGCTTTCAAATCCCGATTGTGGGTTTCGACCTGGCGGGGCAGGAAAAGGGATATCCTGCGGTTGATCATAAGCCCGCGTATGCGTTAGCCCATAAAAACTTTTTGAAAAAAACCGTTCATGCAGGGGAAGCTTTTGGTCCGGAATCGATTTTCCAGGCCATAACCGATTTGAATGCGGATCGAATCGGGCACGCGGTTCATCTCTTCAATGCGGATATGATTTATAATGATGAAATCAAGGATAAACAAGCATATGTCAACAATCTCGCGCAGTATATCGGGGACCGGCGGATCACCCTCGAGGTTTGCCTGACTTCCAATTTGCAAACCAACCCCGATATCCAGGATTTAAACCAACACTCTTTCGGTAAAATGAGGGAAGCCGGTCTTTCCGTCACTTTTTGTACCGATAACCGGACTGTTTCCAGTACTACGGTGACGGACGAAATTATAAAAGCCGTAGAAACCTTCGGTATCGGCGCGAAAGAGTTAAAGAACCTTATCGCCTATGGGTTCAAGCGCAGTTTTTTCCCCGGTACTTACCTGGAGAAACGGAACTATGTGCGGCAGGTACTGGATGCCTTTGAACGTATTGAAAAAAAATTTAAATAGTCTTTACCGACAAACATAATACATCCTAAAGGAAGGTAAAATATGCAAGTGATGACAATCATTCGAGGTATTATCGGCATAGTTTTGTTAATTGGTATAGCCTTTTTGTTTTCCAACAACAAGAGGAGGATCAATTGGAGACTTGTGTTCATGGGATTAGGCATCCAATTGGTTTTTGCTATTTTTGTTCTCCATGGGGAGACCTTCAAGTCCTGGTTCTGGCCGCTGGGGCTTCCCAAAATGATTATCGATTGGATGGGAGGTGCTGTCATTAAGATGCTATTTTTTATTGCCAAGGGCTCTGAATTCGTTTTTGGAGGATTGGCCATAAATGTTGGGGGACCAGGGAGTTTAGGATTCTTTTTCGCTTTCCAGGTACTGCCTACCATTATTTTTTTTGCTGCCTTGACATCGTTGTTGTATTATCTTGGGATTTTGCAATTGGTGGTAAAAGGAATGGCCATCGTTATGGCCCGTTTATTGGGGACCAGCGGTGCCGAATCGCTATCCAATACGGCCAATGTATTTATCGGTCAAACCGAAGCGCCGATGTTAATCCGTCCATATATTGCTACGATGACGCGTTCTGAAATTCTTACCATTATGATCGGGGGTATGGCTACTGTCGCCGGTGGAGTTATGGCCAGTTACATCCAGATGTTGGGAGTGGCACTGGCCGACGCCAAAGGTATTTCCGTTCACCAAGCCCAACTGCAATTTGCGGTCCAACTCCTGACCGCCAGTGTCATGGCAGCGCCTGCTTCTCTCGTGGTGGCCAAGATACTCTTCCCGGAGACGGAAGAACCCAAAACCAAGGGGATAGTGAAAGTCGATGTCCCGAAAGATGCCTCCAACGTGATTGAAGCGACAGCCAACGGTGCTGCCGACGGTTTGAAACTTGCGTTGAATGTCGGTGGGATGTTGATCGTTTTCATCGCTTTTATATACCTATTGAATTATTTGCTGGGGCAAGCCGGGACTCTATTCGGTATTAATGCATATCTAATGGCAAAATTCGGTCACCCCCTCTCCATGGAGTTGGTCCTCGGGCTAATTCTCAAATATATTGCTATCGGGATCGGTGTACCGGCTCAAGATGCGTTGAATTTCGGGAGCCTTGTGGGAACAAAAGTGGTGTTGAATGAATTTGTATCTTACATTAAATTGACGGAATTGATTAAAGCCGGTGCAATGAGTGCCAAAGGTGTTACGATGGCTGCTTTTGCATTATGCGGATTTGCCAATTTCTCTTCTATAGCCATTCAAATCGGTGGAATAGCCCCGATGGCGCCCGACCGGAAGAAAGATATAGCGGCTTTGGGTTTGAAAGCGGTCCTGGGTGGTTCTTTGGCTACCTTAATGACAGCTACTTTAGCCGGGGTGCTTATTTGGTAATTCGATTGGTTTTGTCGACGTGCACGACAGTGGGCTGGTGATTTTTAATTTCGTCCGGGCCGTATAAGCTGAAAGTAATGATGATGATCAAATCTCCAACTTGTACTAAACGTGCGGCTGCGCCATTCAAGCATATGATGCCGGACCCTCTCTTCCCACTAATGGCGTATGTTTCAAATCGTGCCCCGTTATCGATATCCACCACCAGCACCTTTTCATTCTCGATAATGTCTGCTTTTTCCATCAATTCTTCGTCAATGGTGATGGAACCGATATAATTAATGTTGGCTTCGGTGACAACAGCCCGGTGAATCTTTGATTTAAGTAAATGTCTAAACATTATAACGGCCTCCTCATCGGCGTTTATCCATGATGTGGTTATTTCCCCCCGGACAAAATACAAGCTTATCTCATTAGGGGGGTAATAACCGACCTCCTATTGATTGTTCGTTTGTATTTTTTTTGTGTGGTAGGGGTAGATTGAAGTTATATTATAAACTAAAACAACAAAAAAATCAACTATTTTTTTGCTGTTTTAAAAATTTTTTTTCTTTTTTTTTTGATATCACAATATCGAGATTTCATGATATCGCTATAGTTAAATCAATCTTCCCTGGTGGTACTGTTTCGGTTGTTTTATCGGTCATTCCGGGTAATAAAAAAGCGGGAGCCGATTCCTTCTTCATTGCCTGCATTATCTTTCACAGACCAGCCGATCGTATGGACACCGTTTTGGTATTTCGTGGTATCGAGGTAGAAATAGGCTGACGCGCCGCTGCTGTTGAAATAACCGGGGAACAGGTCCGCGATATCTTTTCGATAATTATTGTAGACCGGGTGTCCCACCGGTTTTCCGTCGATCCATACCGTAATCGTAGAGCCATTTAACGGTATTTTATTGGGTTGGGGTGTTAAAGCCCAGCCGAAATTGATATAGTTCTTCCCTGAAGCAATACCTCCCTGGGAAGGGGTATCGATGGCACCGAAAGGTTTCACAGCATGTGAATTATCGCAGGTAATGGTTTTTGTCCCGATAATAATGGAATTCCCCTCATAATCGATGGCCGATACGTGCAGGGTATATAATCCATTGCCCTGGTTGGGGAGGAAATGAGTCAGCATCATGTATCCCCATCCGGCTTTATAATTAAACGGATAATGGGGGAATGCCTGTTCGATATCCGGCCGTGCGCCTTCAACCATGACTGCATCCCCGATATATTGAAGTGGACCGCTGTTGTTGGTTTGAACGTAGATTTTCACTGCTTCAATGCCCAGGTCATCCAGTGCCCATCCGGTTATAGGAATGCTTCCTTGAACGACGGACCCATCGATAGGAGAATCGATACTGCCGAACGGAGGGGACGTTTTTCCATTTTCATAAACAGTCAAAGTAACATCTACCGCCTGGGGAGAATTGGAAGCGTTGGGGTCTGTAATGGCGATGGCTGCTGGATATGTCCCGGGGGATAATGCAGCGGCATCGACAGATACCGTAACCGAAGTCGGGCTGTTTCCAATACCTGAAGTGGGTTTACAGGATAACCAGCTTGTATTTTCCGACAGATACCAATTCAGAGTCCCGTTTCCGCTGTTAGACAGTAAAAAAGATTGAGTTTTGGGGTTTGAACTCCCGGTCACACTGGCGAAGTAGAGTTTTTTTCGATCGATAGAAATGACAGGGGGTTGATTAATAACAAAAACGGGGGGAGTGGTGGTCAAGCGACTCAAGGAGCGCCGTGTGGCATATGCAATAAATCCCTCTGATGCCGCTTTCGTGTATACTTCATTTGCATTTTTGACCGCATAATCGCACACAAAAACAGGGAAACCGGCCGTTTTGTAAGCCCGGAGCCGTTCGAGGTAATAATCGGTGCAGCAGCTTGGTTTATCGTATCCATCCGGGTTATCCCAATTGCTGTCGGTGGAATAACCTTCCCACCAGACACTTTCCTGCGAAATCGCATCGACTGCATTTTTCAATTGGTTTGCCCCCACTTCGTAAATGAGTTCGGATGAGTTTTGTTGAATCACAACGAAATCGGGGTTATATTTTTTTCCATAAGTGCGAATTGCCTTAATAAAGTTCAACATTTCGATACCGGCATTCTTCCCTTCCGATTCCGCCCGGTCAATGACTTCATCCATTTCCCAGGCTGCCACCCAGTCCAGGAAGACGCCGTCAAAACCATCCTGGATGACTTCATCCAGCATACTATTAAAATAGAGGCCCAGGTGGGAACCCAGTTCTGAGCCGTTAATGACAATATCCTTCCATGCTTCATCCCAGAAAGCGACGGGGTAATTTCCCGCCCAACCATCCGGGTCGCATGCCACGACCCAGGGGGCCCACACCTGGATGGCGGTAATATAGGGATTTTTGCATTCGCCCTTTTCTTCGTACTTCACGTGTCCATCCCAATACCATCGCCACTCTTCTGCCTGGCCGATGTCGATGTAAGCGATGACCGATTTGCGGTGAACACCGTCGCTGGCTTTTGAAGCTTTGATTCGTTGGACCATATCTTTCGCATCGAAGGCATAATCGGCGGTTACCGAAGGCTCAATGATGATCATATCGTATTTTGAATCCACGATTTTTTGAATGGAGTCGTTTTCGTCGATTCCCGTGAGTTGGTAAGCAAAATAGCGAACATTTTTAAGAAGGAGGGGTTCGGATGAAGAATATATCGAGGATGTTAAAAAATAGACCAGCAAAAAAAACGATAGAATAACCGGGGTATGACTATTATTTTTAGAAAAGAGTCCTGCATTTTTCATGAGTAAAATAATATGAAGTGTGAATGAATTTGTCAAGACCCGGGCTCCACTACCAGAAATTCTAACTTTCAAATCAAAAGCTTTGGGAAGGTCCAGGAAACTCTTTCACGAAAGGCCCTCACGGAGGGCGAGGTTCCTGGTCGTCGAAGGCAAATGAATCGGTGGATTTTGGGTGGCCTGAAGTGTTGACAATTCGGCATTATATTGTTAGAATAAAACTTGAAAACCACCAGGCGCCAACCGATAATGTGGATATTAGCAAAAACTATTATGGTTCCCAATACTTTAAAAAATATAAGGTGAAGAAATGAAAACGAATGAAGGCCCCAAAACGCTCATTAGAATATTTATATTAATAATGCTAACAGTGGCTTTTTCCCCCCCGACTACTTTTCCCCAGTTATTTGACGACAACAAATTTGAAGCCGCAGAACCGGATATAGCCACCGATGTCAAATACAATGAAAATCAAATTATATTCAAATTTGAAATGGATAAAGATTACCATATCACGGATTTGAAATATGGTTTCTTTGCGATCACTGTCGAATCGAATACATTTATCGATATTTCAAAAGTCACTTTCCCTAAAGGAACTCACTACGAAGAAGAACTTGTTTTTAAAGGGAAGTTTGACGTGGCGGTTTCGATAAAAGCCAAAAAAAAGATCGAAGCCCCGGTAAAGCTTAAATTCATCGTTTCCTATCAAATGTGCCGGGAACGTCCGCAGTCGGTATGCTTTCCCCCGGCAGAAAAAACAGTTGAAGTCGTTGTCGATAAATCGTTTAAAACAATCCGGGAAATCCCTGGAATAGGAGTCGGTTCCGCTGCCCAAGCAAATACTGCCGGCGAGGGAACAAAACCGGTTGAAACCGTTTCAAATGAAGAGAAATCGAGTTCAATGGAAGCCCTGGAAGATTTAAGCGCGAAAACACAGCGTGAGATTGTTCGCTCAAAAGGCGGCAATTGGTTAATTATCGGTTTGATATCCATTATTTTACTGGCGTTGAGTTTATTCATCGGGCTCTCCGATTTCCTCCGGGATGATAGTATTTACATTAAATTTATCAAAGCCGGGGTGTTTGCGGTTCTTTTTGCAGGCGTATTTCTTTTCTTCAAAGCCCTCGATATAAAATATTTCCCCGGGAGTTATTCCCAGCAAAAACCGAAGGATACCGTGTCTTTGAAATGGCTAAAAAGCATAGACGAAGGCAAAGCCGCTGCACTGGAATCGAATAAACCGATCATGATCGATACGGCTGCAGAATGGTGCGTGGCCTGCCGGGAACTGGACGAGTACACTTTTTCCGATGCGGAAGTAGCAAAAAACCTGGAAGCGTATGTACTGGTAAGACTGGATTTTACAAAAAAGAACGCAGAGAACGATGCGCTCAGGAAAACACTGGGAGTCATGGGTTTGCCTACAGTCATTTTCATGGATTCGAAAGGAACTGAACTCAAACGTTTTTCCGGTTTTTTACCTAAAGACCGATTCCTGTCTTTCCTGGGTGAGAAACCAGGCGGCATGCTGGATGGTTTGGTAAAACTGCTGAAAGGCGAATTGGAAAAGAAGTCGATACTTCTTTTCGGTTTGGTTTTTTTACTGGGCTTCCTGACCAGTTTGACACCCTGCGTTTACCCGGTAATCCCGATTGTGATGGGATACATCGGGACACGAAGCGGCCAGAAAAAATTAAAAGGGCTGTACCTTTCGATCTTCTTCGTATTGGGTTTGGCGGTGGTTTACTCGATACTGGGAGTCGTTGCCGCCATGAGCGGATCGATGATGGGTATCTCCTTTCAAAGCCCTGCAGTCGTGATAATCATCGCAGCCATATTCGTGTTGATGGGACTCAGCATGGCCGGGTTGTTCGAAATCCCGGTACCGACCTCCATATCTTCAAAGATTCAAACAGGAAACAAAAAGAGCGAAGTCATCGCGTCGGTCCTGGTGGGTGGGGTATCCGGTATCATTGCAGCCCCGTGCGTCGGCCCGGTACTTATTGCCTTGTTGTCCTGGGTGAGCCAATCGAGGAATATTTTCCTCGGCTTTTTACTGACCTTTATCTTCTCTTTGGGAATGGGAGTGATTTTCCTACTGGTCGGAACGTTTTCCGGCGTAGTATCCGCACTCCCGAAGGGTGGAAAATGGATGGATTATATCAAGTACTTCTTTGCCGCCCTGCTGATTGCCGGTGGAATTTATATTTTAAATGCGATTATCCCGTCATGGATCAACCTGCTGCTGTGGGGAACCTTCTTACTCTCGCTGGGCGTGTTCACCGGTCTTTTTACATCTCATGAGCACTATTCGTTGAAAACCAAAATTTATAAATTCATCGTTTTAATGGTTTTTCTTGTGGGAATATTTCTATTCTTCAAAGCCCTGGATTTGAAATTTTTTACTGCCGCTGTGCTGTAAAAGCCCCACTACGTGTGGTTTTATTGTAGAACCGGGAGATCGTGCGATGTTCGGGGTTGGGTCTGACTCCGTTGATATAGCAGTTTTTTCATTGGTATCGTTTGACTACGTGGGGTTTTATTGCAGGGCCGGGCTTGATTGTGCACTGTTTCGTCGAAGTGTCTGACTCCGATGATATCGATAAATCTCCCCATAATAATGCCCCCTCTAACAAAAGTTTTAGGAAGTCCAGGAACCTTTTTACAAAAAGGTTCCTGGTCGTCGAAGACAATATTTGACAGTGAATTCCTGTAATCTAAAAACTCCCGGCGCCCGGGGTATGTGGTTTCTCCGGGCGCCGGCAAAAAATTTCTTTAAGGTGCTTAACCGGGTTCGCCACCGGTTTGTCAGCCATCCCGACGGACACCCTTTTGTAACAGAGTCTTAACTTTCAACTTCTATTCGGTGAACGTTGAAAGTTCAACCCGGGTTTATTCCGGTATTTTAAACCGGAGAAGGGTTTCGCTTTCGCCCCGGATAATAGAAAGAAAGATGGTTTTATTTCTTTTATCCGCGATGATTTCCCTGAATTGGCGAACACTGGAAATGGGGGTTCGATTCACGCCGATAATGACATCGCCTGCCCTGATATTGTTTTGATAAGCCAGGCCGTCGCGATCGATCTGCGTAACGACGATGCCTTCGGAAGTGGAGAGGTCCAATTCTCTTGCGATGGAACTGCTGTTATTGGTGAGAACCATCCCTAAATCGATAGTATCTTTCTCTGCTTCATCGCCTTTAATTTTAATACTGTCCGGGCTCTCTTCGATTTGAACGTCGATGACCTTCTTAACTTTATCTCGATAAATCGTTACACGGATTTTATCGCCGGGATTGTAGTTAGCGATAGTGTTGCGCAATTCGCCGGCGGTTTTTACTTCTTTACCGTCGATAGCCACGATGAGGTCATATTTTTGAAGTCCTGCTTTTTTAGCCGGTGTGCCTTCCTCGACTTTCATAATCAAAACTCCGCCGGTGGGAAGATTCAATTGTCCGGCGTCCGCCTCCGCGACTTCGGAAATTTGAACCCCGATGTATCCCCTAATCACTCGTCCTTCCTTTTTCAAATCATCGATGACTTTTTTGGCCATATTGGATGGAATGGAAAAACCGATACCGATACTTCCGCCGCTGGTGGAAAGAATGACGGAATTGATACCGATCGCTTTACCTTCCATGTTGAGTAGGGGACCGCCGGAATTTCCCTGGTTAATCGATGCGTCGGTCTGGATAAAGTTTTGATAATCCACGTCGAGGCCGCTGAGCTGCCTTCCTTTGGCAGATACGATCCCTGCGGTCACACTCAAATCTTGTTCCAATGGGTTCCCGATCGCTAAAACCCATTCGCCGATTTCGACTTTATCCGAGTCGCCCAACTGGATGTAGTGGGAATTTTTAATATCGGCTTTCAGCAATGCCAGGTCGGTTTTGGGATCAACCCCGATTTTTTTGGCATCGTATTCATTATTATCGATATCTTTGATTTTTATCTTTATCGCCCCTTCAACCAGGTGGTTGTTGGTTAAAATGTATCCATCCGGGGAAATAAAGAAACCGGACCCCATCCCGGAAACTCTTTCTCTCCTGCCCCGTTCGGGAACATTGAAAAATCGGTCGAAGAAATCATTACCGGATAATGGGGATCTTCTTTCTAAGATTGCTTCGGCTGTAACTCTCACAACCGCAGCCCTGACTTTTTTTACCAGCGGCACAAAATTTGGCCCGATACCGGCAGAGAGGGAATTACTTTCAGCTTCTACCCGGGTTTCCGCATAAACCGTTTCCGGCGCGAACGCGAGCCGTGGTTCTCGTGGAGAACCGTTAAAATACCCAAAGGTAAAAGCAAAAAAAAGCATCCCGGCCAAAAAGGCCAAACACGCTGTAGTTATTAGCTTTCGCATATTCTACCTCCTTGTTGGTTCATTTGTCGATTGTCACTTGTTTCTTTTACTGTTTCGTTAAAAACGTGAGCAAGTTGGGATTATACACTTTCAGACGAATAAAATCAATATGTCCCAAACACGTTCCCCATTCACCATCAGTTTTGTCAGCCATAACGATGGACACCCTTTTGTAAACCATCACGGATGGACGGGTTCAGGCACTTCCCAAAACTTTTAATAATGTTTATAAACAAAAGTTTTTGGAAGTCCAGGAACCTTTTTACAAAAAGGTTCCTGGTGGTCGAAGACATATTTGACGGTGGATTTCGGTACGTTCAAAAAACCAAACGCATCGTTTAACTGCGGTGTCAAAAAGAAAAACCGCGTTAAAAGCAAAGGACAACCCGGTAACGGATTGCCCTTTGCTTGTGTTTGGAGTATTTGTATTAAGCGGCGTTTATGGCGATGGTTTTCGCTTCTTTCTCTTCCGATTTGGGGATCACCAGTTCCAGGATACCGTCGTTGAGGGTCGCGTTAATTTTATCGACAGCCACATCCGAAGGAATGATAAAATTTCGACTGAAGGAACCGTAGAACCGTTCAACACGATGATACTTCTCTTCGTTTACTTCTTTTTCTTCTTTCCGTTCGCCTTTAACCAGTAGGGAATTTTCATGGAATTCGACAGCGATATCGTCTTTTGATATTCCCGGGACTTCCAACTTAACTATATAGCCACTCTTTGTTTCATAGATATCCGCAGCAGGATACCAACTACTCAAAGTACCGGAGCCCCGGTCCGCACCTTTTGCGATTTCATCCTCGAATAATCGGTTAATCCTATCATGCATAGGCATGATAGCGTTAAAAGGTTTCCAGCTTGTTAAATTCATTGTGCACCTCCTGTATTTATTTTGCATTCCTTTTTTATTGTTAATTCACTGAAATCGAGATGTTTCGGGGTTTTGCTTCTTCGGCTTTGGGAACACGCAGTTCCAATATGCCATCCCGTAATGACGCATCGATTTCTTGAGCGTTTACATTCTTCGGAAGCCTGAAAGACCTGGAGAAGTTATTCTTGAGGCTTTCCGTCCGGTTGGCTTCCCCGTCTGGGGTTTCCGAATGAACTTTTTCTCCTTTTATCGAAAGAATGTTGTCCTTCATTTCTACATTTAACTCATCCTTTGTAAAGCCGGGGGTTTCCATCTTGAAAACAATATCTGTCTCCGTATCATAAATATCTGTCGCAGGATAGCGTCTCGCAGAAGATTCATTTTTACGATACCCATGACCACAAGAGGGCATGGAAAAAAATGGGTTCATACTTGTTTCACCTTTCACAGGTTTCCAATTTATAATCATCATTTTATACCTCCTAATTTTTTTCGGTATCTTTATTTTTTTTTTACGCCAATAGAATAACATAAATTTTTCAATCTGTCAACAGTAGTATTAAAAATATATGAGTGTTGTAATGTAAGATTACAAAAACACCACTGTATATTTGACAATATTATTGTTAAATGTTCGGTAGAGATCGATGTTTTATTCTATAAAAAATTTTTATATTTGATGGTTTTCGTTTTTTTCCCAGCAAAAAAGGGGACAGTCAAAAAAAACACCGGCAAAAAAGGGGACAGTCAAAAAAAACGAGTCGGAGTGAATCCGGGAGCTCATGCATATTTGTCAACCGAGGCTACATATGATAAAATAATGCTGTAAACTCAAAAGAAAACGTGAAGTAATAATAAAGAGGAATAATGAAAATTTTGACAGATAGCATAGCGGCGATAAAAAAGGTCATCGAAAAAGAAGTATTTTTCAACATCGTCTATATTATTGTGTTATTGGTGCTGTTCGGTATATATATTACCTATGACCAGGTCTATGTGGGTGCATCGGATTGGTATGGTTATTATGAGGGGGCGCAGTTGCTGAAGAAAGGCCGCGTCGAGATGGAAGTGGGTTATTCGCCCGTTCAATATCCGTGCATAGCGCCTTTGAGTTATTTTGAAATCAATGGGCGTGTATTACCGCAGTATCCCCCGGGTTACCCGTTATTAATGGCAATAGCCGGTCTTGTGGGGATGGAATTTTATGTGACGCCGCTTCTTGGGATATTGTCTGTTTTGATTATGTTTTTGTTAATCCGGCAGTACACCGATAAATGGATAGCCGCTAGCTTTTCGATTTTATGGGGGTTGTCGCCGATAGTAGTATATGGGAGTACATCGGTGATGAGCGACCTGGTGGCCGCCTTTTTTGTTATCCTATCGTTTTACTTGTACACGAAAGGGAGGGTTGTGGGTTCAGCGGTATCCCTGGCGTATTCTTTGACGGTGAGGCCGGCCAATGTGCTGTTTTGCCTGGTTTTTCTGCCTCGCTTGATCAAGGACAGGAAGTGGTTGAATTTCGGGTTTTCTTTCGCAGTTCCTGCTGCTCTTTATGGTATCTACAATTGGTTGGTTTATGGGGTCCCGTGGAAAACAGGTTACGGGGATTTCGTGAATAATCTTTCGCCTGCTGTTTTTGGGGATCATTTTGTTTTTTACTTAAAAGAACTTTATTTCCAGTTTAGCCCGGTGATTCTCGCGTTGGCGATTTTTGCTTTTTTGAGGCGAACGCGGAAGATGCTTTTTTATGTTGTGTGGTTTGGGGCATTTTTGTTATTTTATAGTTCCTGGATATATGGGGGCGATTTATGGTGGTGGACTCGCTTTTTGCTCCCGGCATTCCCGGCATTATTCATTTTAGCCGCTGTAGGGATGTATGAGTTAATAGCCGTGGTGCGGTCAAAGCTGTCGTTAAAATTACAGGGGGCGTGGTCCACATATGTTTTGCCCATTTTGGTGAGTATATGTGTGATTGGAGTGGGGTGGTATTATGTCGATTATGGTGTAAAGAGTTGGGATATCTGGAAAAAGGACCGGAGTAAATTATTTTATGATGCCAGTAAAGAGGTTTCTACCCTGGTTCCTCCCGGGTGTGTGGTGGGTTCTCTTGATTTTAGCGGTGTTTTGAGGCTTTATGGGAAATTGGAATCCTTCAATTATGAAAATCCCACCTGTATCCGGTTTATGGAAGATATGTTGAAGCAAAACATCCCGGTTTACCTGGTGATTGAACCGTGGCACAAATCAAAAGATATCGTGGCGTTGATTTTCGATTGTTTTGAAATCAAACGAACAAAGACATTGAAAGGTTACCCGGATTTATTTCTATATGAAGTGAAGGCTGCTAAGCCGCGGTCGAATATGAATTTATAGTAATCGTAAATGTTTAAAAGAATTTTTGAATGAGTTGAACCATGAATTGGGCGAGGTTTTCGTGGCGGTAGAGTTCTTGCATAATCGTGATGGGGGATTGGAGAAGAGTGTCGTTATTAATAATTTCTTCCCAATTTAAAGGGGTGTGAAATTGAACATGTGCATCCTTCATGACTTTCATGAATTCATAGGCGATCAGTCCTTGCCCCACAATAGAAGGGTGTACACCGTCAAGGCTGAATAATCCGCCGGCTTGAGGATTTCCTTCGGCATCGGCGTGGTAATATTTCGAATTAATATGGGGTGAATGGTTTTCAACGTTGGGAGGGTATTGGTAATCCGGGTTTCCTCCATTTCGTCGCCAATCCATTCGTTTAAAGGCTTCACTGACATCGACGATGGAATACGGGGTATGGTGGGATTCCTCCATGTAATCTTCATTTTTTTGTCGGATCAAATCTTTGATGATCCGGTTATATTCATTGACGCAGTCATCGATATACAATGCGCGATGGAGGTTCAGGTAAATTCGTTTTTTTAAAGCAAAACTCTCTTCAAAGGGAACATAGGTATAATATTTGAAGTAATTTCCCTGTTTTCCCAGTTTCACGCTGGGGCCGATGCCTTTTAGAAGGGGGACGAGGGTTAAATAGGGGATTGTACCGATGAAAACTTTCCATGTTTTGAATTTATTGTATTGAGACATAATCGAGTCGACGCGGTTCAGTAACTCGGTATATTCATTTTTGAAGTCGGTGGGGTGCCAGAGGGTCCAGTTATATTTGCGTCTTTCAAGGTGGGACATTTGGTGTGGGGAGATGTTGGGGTTGCCGGGAGTTTGGGTTGTTTTTAAATTGACGATGGTTTTAATGGCATTATTGCTTCCCAGCCACAGGATCAGGTTTTCGATACCTTCGTTTTGGGCGTGGTATTTTAGCCAATCCAATTGAGAGAAGTTATGATCGAGGTTGGGTGATAGGACTTTTAAAGCCGAGCGGTAGAAGGCGGCATTGGCAATAGCCAGCCAGCCGTCGCCGCCGTCGATGGGTTTTTGTTTTTCGATAACTTCCATGCAGGTTTGCGGGGTAACCAGCCATGAGTCGGCGATTTCATAAGACCATGACGATACATTATGGAAATACGGGCAATTTCCGTGGTATTTGTTTTCGGCCCGGCCTTCGCCTCGTTCGTAATAATCTTCCGATTTATCGATGATTCGATTCAGGTTATGGAGTGTAGTCAGCCATTCGAGGCCGCGTATTTCAGAACCGTAGCACCGGTTGATATGGCGAAAAATATCTTCGATATTGGCGGGTAATCCGCCTTTTTTCCATTCAGGGTAGTAGTAATCGGTGGAATCTTGTTTTTGAGAGTCCGGTTTTAGCCCCATTGCAGTTGCCAACAATGTGGAAAACGATTGATCGGTTCGCGCAGCCGCTCCGTTCATAAAACCTTGTGAAATACTATCTCCGATGGTAAATAATTTCATTCATAAACCTTCTATTTATTGCACTACTTATGGGACAGCAGAGGGTGTTTTTTCCTATCTCCAGGGGCGCGACACATCGTTCGATCCTATAAAAATTTTTTCACCCGGGTTGTTTCTGTTTCGATTGTTTTTAGATTCTCTATCTTCTCTGCCATCGATTTCATCTCATGGCTATCGTTTTTCGATTTACTTAAAAATGAGTAAATGAAATGAGATGGAAGATGGTTGATATATTTTAACGTAACCGGGTTATTATACACTAATTTGCTTTATTTTTAAAGAGCAAATGGGATTTTTTTTCGATCCGGTGAATATTTTTCACAACCGGTGATAGTTGGGTCTTTTCAATGGTAAACGCGATTTAAGAGAAGGCTGATGATGAATCGTGCGGCATCTTTGTGGTTGTCGCTGCCCCGGATAGGTGGGCCGACGCAGGAAGGGCAGCCCCGTTCGCAATCGCAGCGGTTTATGACGTCCAGGATTTTCTCGAATAGTTCTTCTCCTTTTTCGAACAGTACTTCTGAAAAGCCGATTCCATTGGGGTAGCTGTCATAAATATAGATATTGGGTTCAAAATCGCGGGGAGGGTTTTGGTCTTCGCCGGGGGAGGCGGCAGCGAGGCGTTTGATGGCGGAGCGGCTGATCTCTGATTGGGTAATATTGTCTTGAACCGCGACGCCGAGGTCTTTGACGTCGCACATCAGGAGTACGGCGCAAATATGTCGCATCAAGTATGAGATGCCCCAGACGGCTTCATTTTTTTCTTCCAAAGAAATAGAGATGGTTTCCATGCATTCATTTTTAATGGTCAACCAAAAAGCAGTGGAGTGCATTTCTTGTTGGGGGAGCTGTAAATCGCCGGACCCGATATTTTCGTTGGTAAAGAATTTTAATTTTTTAAAGCCCACGACCTGGGAGAATACATGGACGTCACCGTGGTACAGGTTGTATCGTTCGTTTTGTCGTTCATTGAAAATATCCAGGACAGCGATTTTGGTATTGGTGATGGCGTCGGTATAATAGTCGGAGTTGGATTTCGTAACAAAGGCTTTGCGGTTTTCATAGTCGAATTCTTCGACGATATATTGTTCGGATTCAAGCATATAGATGGCTTTAGGGTGGAGGGTTTCGAGGGCGGAGGAGAAATCCACTTCAGCGATAACGCGTTCTGTTTCGGTTCGGTCTACTACCACGAAATTATCTGAAGAGATGCGGTTGATGGAGACGGCGTCCGCCGGGTAACCTTGTTCGGTCCAGAACCATTTATCCTGGTTTTGAAAGAGTACTTTGTTTTCCGCGAGGTAGTTCAGTATTTCTTCCAGGTCTTCGTTTCCGAAGTGTTCTCCTTTGACAAAGGGGAGTTCGAAGGAAGCGCATTTAATATGTTCGATAAGTATAGAGAGGTTGTCCGGGTTAATGCGTCCCACTTCCGGGGATTGACCGGTGAAGTATTCCGGGTGGTTGACGATGAATTGGTCGATGGGGGAAGAAGAAGAAACCAGGACACCGATGGATTTCCCGGAGCGGCGTCCGGCCCGTCCGATTCTTTGCCAGGTGGAAGCGATGGTGCCGGGATATGAGGCTAACACTGCCGCGTCTAATGATCCGATGTCTATTCCCAGTTCCAGGGCGTTAGTGGAAACGACTGCCAGGATATTCCCGGTTCGCAAACCTTGCTCGATTTCTCGACGCTTTTGCGGTAAGTATCCGCCGCGATATCCCCTGATTTTCCCGGAGTCGGTTACATTTTTTTCAAAATCGTTTTTTAAGTATTTCACCAGTACTTCCGTGATCAACCTGGAATTAGCGAAGGTGATGACTTGCAAGTTGTTCTCCAATAATATCCCGGAAACCTGGCGTGCTACAGATACATATGACCGGCGAATCCCCAATTCGCGGTTGACAATCGGGGGATTGAAAAACACCAGGTACTTTTCTCCCCTAGGGGCCCCGCTGTGATCGATCAACTCGACTTTTTCTTCGATGATTTTCTCGGATAGTTCCCGGGGGTTGGCTATTGTAGCGGAAGACATTATAAAAATGGGGTGCGAGCCGTAAAAATGACAGATGCGTTTCAGTCTTCGCATGATGTTGGCCATATGGGAACCAAATACGCCGGTATAGTAGTGCAATTCATCGATAATGATGTATTGGAGGTTTTCGAAGAGGTTGACCCATTTGGTATGGTGGGGAAGGATACCCGAATGCAGCATGTATGGATTGGTCAATACGATCTGGGCTTTTTTTCGAATCGCTTGGCGGGTGCTCTGGGGGGTATCTCCGTCATAAGTATACAAACCCAGTTTATCTCCCATGAGTTTGTTTAAATCGAACAATTCGGCCAATTGATCCTGGGAAAGTGCTTTAGTGGGGAATAAATAAAGCGACCGCGCCGATGGGTTTTTACATAAGGCATCCAGGGTAACCGTGTTGTAAATCAGAGTTTTCCCCGATGCAGTCGGGGTGGATACCACGACATTTTTTCCTTCCAGTATCGATTGGATGGCGGCGGATTGATGGGAGTACAACTTTTCGATTCCTTTTCCCCGGTAGACTTCTTTCACTTCTTTTGAAAGCGCTTCCGGGTATTCCCTGTATTCGCCTTCAAACGATTCTATCCTGGCAACCCGGACATTCCCGGCGGAATCGTTTTTAATTTTCAATATTTCATCGAGGGCATGTTCGATTCTGTAGGTTTTATTTTCTGTCATGATTTAATTATAATGCAAACCCGCGGGCCGGTCAACTTTTAGGCTGTTCCCCCCAAAAAAAGGGGACAGTCAAAAAAATGGAGATAGGCACCTTTTTTTTCTAACGAAACCAGGCAAAGTGAAACTTATTTTTCTTTTTTTCGTTATAGCTATTATTCAAATATCATAGGAGTCGTAAAAATGAGGATTGTGAAAGTATTTTTTTTCATTTTACTAACGCTTTGGGTATTTTCCGGGTGTAACATCAGTGTGAATAAAAATATTACCGTTGGCGACGGTCAGACTTTGGAAGAAGGGCCTAGTACCGTCAATGGTAGTATCGATATCGGGAATAATTGTAAAATCAAAGGGTCCAGTAGTACGGTAAATGGCTCCATCGATGTGGGTGAGGGCTGTGAAGTTCGCGACTTACGTACAGTCAACAGCGGTATTTCAATCGGGGCAGGCACTATTGTCGATGGCAATGTTTCTACGGTGAATGGGTCTATCGAGTGCATGAAGGATGTTAAAGTCGATGGGAATCTGAATACTGTTAACGGTTCTATCACGTGCAAAGCCGGTACCGCGGTGGATGAAAGTTTGTCTACCGTTAACGGCGATATCCATTTAACCGCTGCTGCAGTAGATGAAGATATCTCGACCGTCAATGGCGACATAACGCTGTCGGAGAAGAGCATAGTGGACGGCGATATCATCATTCAAGAAAACCATGGATCGAGCCGACACCGCACATTGTGGATTAAAATCGAAGACGGTTCGGTGGTGAAAGGCGATATCATTGTTAAAGATGACGATTTGAAGGTTAAAGTAAAATTCTCCGGCGGCGGGCGCGTCGAAGGAAAAATCAAAAATGCCGAAATAGTCGATTAATAAAAATTTTTTTTCTTTTTTCTCTTTACTTCGTCCCTCCTTTTTTATAAAATAGGCATTAAAATAAATCGCTAATATGGTTTGGGTATAATTTAGCGGTACCTGGCCGATTAAATAAGAAAGGAGGAATAAATATGGCTGTAAATGTGTTTAAAGAGAGGTCACTGTGTGTTGCGTCCGATTTTTCCATCGATGAAAAAAAATACTTATTCGAGCAAACCCGTCTGCTCAAAGATGCCTTTAAATCAAACGACAAAGAAGTTTTAAACCGCTTTAAAATTAACGACCCCGAGTTTGGGGTATATGAAGTGTTCCTGGAAGACAGCACGCGAACAAGAGAATCGTTTCGTAATGCCGCGGAATTTCATGGGGTTAAATTATCGATGTTCAGCGCAGACAGCTCTTCTTTTAATAAAAGCGAGAGCTACCTGGACGGGTTTATGACCCTGGTCGGGTATAGTAATCATATTTTCATTGTTCGGAGCCGGTTGGAAGGGGTGTGCCGGTGGCTGGAACGGAAAGGGGCTAAATACGCCAAGCGCAATAATCTTGATTTTGTTCCTGCTTTTATTAATGCCGGCGATGGAAAACATGAACATCCGACACAAGAGCTGTTGGATGAATTCACTTTGATGGAAGATAATGACTGGAAAACCGATCATCTTCACATCGCCCTGGTGGGAGATTTATTTCACGGGCGAACCGTTCATTCCAAAGCCGATGGACTGAAAATTTTCGACCGTGTTAAAGTCGATCTCATTGCCCCCATCGAACTGGCAATGCCGAAACAGTACATCGATAAAATGAAAGGCAACGGGTTCCAGGTCCGGGAGTTTCGTTGCCTGGAAGAGTATCTAGCTCAACCGGATGTGGCAAACCGGTTTTATTTTACCAGGCCCCAACTGGAACGAATGGGCGAACAAATCTTGAAACGCCAGGACGAATTGAGAGAAAAAATTACTTTCAAGGAAGAATTTATCGGGAAAGTACCGGGAAATACTTTTTTCTACCACCCGCTTCCCAGGCATAAAGTTCATCCCACCATCCCCACTTTCCTGGACGATACACCCTTTAATCACTGGGAAATTCAATCCATCAACGGGATGTATATCCGGGTTATTCTTCTCAGCGCGATTGCCGGGAAGATCGGGGACGATTTTGAAGGAGAAACCGTTACGCGCGCGGAGTTTAAAGATGATTTTATCCACGAAGTTCCCCCGGATAATACCAAACCCAGGACGTTGAAAGAGGGGATTAACCCACTGGAAAACGGCGTCGTGATCGACCGGTTCTGCCGGGGTGAATCAAAAGAAAATATCTGGCAATATCTTTTTAAGACCATGAATACAATGGGTTTTAGCCGGTACAAAGGTTCCATCGGTGTCGGTGAATCCAAGAAAGAGCCCGGGGTATACAAGGGTTTAATATTTCTACCGGAAATGCGGGAATTATCTTCCAGCGATGTGAAACGCCTGGCAGCTCTCACTGCAGGGTGTACCGTGAATATTGTTAAAGAGAATAAAGTGGCACGGAAACTTCGTTTAACTTCGCCACCCCGAATCTATAAAATTAAGGGAACCGGATGTACAAATGAAGCCTGTATTTCTCATGATTCCCATTCGGAAAACGTACCCCCGGAATTTATCCGCAAAAGCGATGGTTCGCTGCAATGTTTCTATTGCAGTACCCACCATCTTTTTAAAGAAATCTGGAAATAATCCCCCCACACCGTGGGGTTTTATTATGACGCAGAAAAAGGGGACAGGCAAGAAATTTTCGCTTCGTCCAATGCGTCCGCTGGATTCCAGTGCCTTTCTGGGTTGTCCCCTTTTTTCACAGCACAGAAAAAACTTGCATGAAATTCAAAAAAATCATATGATATTATATGGCAAAAAAATCAATATGGATGCTCATCACATGCCTGGTAATCCAGGGGATTTGTTCACCCCCTTGCTCCCTTGCTGAAGAACCGAAACCCCAAAAAGACAAAACTATACCCATATCCATGTTTATACCGGGTTTCCAGCAGATCAAATCGCGAAGCTATTTAAAAGGCGTTCTCTTGTTTGCCGCTTTCGCTGGCTCGACAGTAGGAGCGTTTATCTCCAACAGCCAGGGGAATAATTGGTACGATAAATACCTGGCTTCAACCAATGTAGAAGAAATTATTACTTTTCGCAAGAAAGCAGAACGAAGTTTTAAGAACCGGAATCTTTTCATCGCGGGTATCGTCTCTGTTTGGGTGATTCATGTAATAGATTTGAAATTTTTTAAATCGAAAAAAGTCGGAGTTAAAGGTGACGTGGGGAAAAATTCGGTTAATATCGGTTTTTATTATTCTTTTTAGCGCCATAATCGTGCTTTGCGGGTGCCGGGATATTGTTTTCAATAACCCGTTAGACCCCAACGCGTCCAAAGATGTGATCAAAGTCATCCAGGTGGTAAGCACCTCGCTAAACGGTGACGGAGACCTGGGTTTCGATGGTGAAAAATTATGGAACATCAGCTTGTCGGGTCTGCTCACGGCAGTGGACCGGGAATCCGGTATCGAGATACGGTCTTACGCTGTCGAGCCGGGGTCCGGTGTGGCTTTTCTCAATGATGTTATTTATATATGCAGTAATGGGAAGGAGAATATCCTGGTCATCGTGGACCCGCTTTCCGGGGATATTTTAAACCGGTTGTCCACGCGTGATTTATACCCGGCTTTTTTAACTCCTTCCGGTAATGGCCGCCTTTTGTTATTCGATGCCCGATCTTCGGGGATTTTCGATTATGATCCCCAGAGCGGTGATTCGACCAGGTTGTTCCAGGTTTCGGGTTTCACCATCGGCGGTATGACGCGGTACAAAAACGATTTATTGATATCGGACAAAAACACGGATTCGATTTTCCGGTTTACCCTGTCCGGCAGTGTGGTTACCGTGTATTCGTCGCCGGCCTCGGGGATTGGCGGGATGACGGTGGATACGAGCAGCTATTTATATATATTAATGCGGGATGGGAAAATTAATAAAGTTTCTTTGCCTTAATTTCATCCTGGTGGTTTTTTCGCTGACGCTGGGTGCAGAAGAGGTCTTTCATTTCAAAGGGGAATATTTTCTTTACAGTGCGGATTTGAATTACATTTACGGCGGAGGGCGCATCACGTTAACCGTCGGCACGCTGCAAATTACAGCCGATTCACTTTACCTCGATATATCCCAGCTCACCGGAATTCTTTACGGGGATATTACCATTACTGAAACAAAAATAGAAACAGTACCGGCGGCACCGGGTTTGAACTTAAAAGAGACAGGTACCGGGAAAGAAAAAGGCATAGAAAACTCGAAAGAGAATGAGATCGAGGAAAAAGAAAAAAACACTAATATCGATATCGATAACAATAGCGATAGCGATAAAAATAAAGTGAGCCGGGAAAACCCGGTAATAAAAAAGGCAGATGCAGTTTTTTTTAAAGGTTTACCGCCCAAATACCTGGCTGTACAATTTGACGACGTCATAACAGTAGAGGGGGATAAAGAGCTTTTGCCCCTTTTCGTGGATTTTATTAAAAAGGCACCGGGTGAGTTGAAAAAATCCTCGGTATTCTTTGAATTTAAAGAGTTCACGTTGGATCAGAAACAAAAAATAAAAGCCAGGATGGTGATTCCCTACACGATTGGGCTGCCGACATTCCCCCTTAAAAAACTTACAGTCAAGCGGGGGCAGTGGGCGGATAAAACCATGATTGCGCTCAACAAGCTCAATTATTCCGAAGTGGATGGTTTGTCGGTTTCTTTCTTGCTGCGTTTGAAAGAAAAGTTCATCGATGGGGATTTGGATATCAAGTTGTATGAGCGTCAATTGTTTAAACTCGGTCAGCCTAACCGCGGGGTGTTGGTTTCGGGCCAGAATCGCATCCTCATCAAAGACAAGGAATTACTCCATTATTCCACTCTTTTCAATACAGGAGAAAAGTCCTTTAACTTCAAAATTGTACACCAAAAAAATTTCAAACACCTGAGTTATTCTCTTTCCCAGGACATCAGCGGGCGGGAGAGCCGCCCGACTTTCTTCGAATTCGCCTCGGAAGTCACGCTTACACCAATAAAAGCCATTGCCCCTGCGGTTAAGTTTACCCACAATTTAAAAAACAGTCGTTTCATCCGGGTATCCACGCCTTTGAACATCGTGAAAAAGTTGGGTTTGAACCTGGGTTGGCAGAGAAAAATCATCGACGAAGGTTACCGGTCCGATGTCTCGGATATCGATGCGTCTCTTAATTTCGATGCGTCCTTTTTTTCGATGAATTCCAATTGTAATTTTTCAAAGAACCTGATCGAGGCATCGGTGAGAAAGAATTTTTCCGTGAACCTGCGGTTTAAACCTGTTCGGCTGTTATCCGACAATATTTCCATGGATATATCGACCTTTTATATGTTTTCGTCGCTTCCATTGGGCCTCCAGAATATATCGAAAATAACCCCGGGTTTTAATGTTGCCTTTCGTTCCGAAGGGGCGTGGCTGCCTTTTCGTTTCAAATTTGTACCCACAATTATTTTAAATCACCTGTGGGACAATCGAGAGGAGAACTTTACCGATTTTCAATATGCGTTGGGTCTGCGAAAAGAGATCGGGAAGTTCGCCGCTTCGATCGAATATGCCTTGGCATCGAGATACAGGGCTAAGAACTTCTGGATTGAAGGCAGCGGGCAGCAGAATGTGAATTTGAACCTGGAATTAAAAGATGAATTGAAGTACGCATTTTTACTCCGGTTCTATTGTAATGACTCCCTCGCCCTGGAGAATATTTCGTTAACCGGGCAGGTGAATCTTCCTTATGAATTAAAGTTTTCGTCGTTCCTTCTTTTTTATTACCGGGAAAACCGGTTTCAGACGGTTGAAGTTTTTATCGAGAAGAGCTTTCGAAGTAAATTAAAAATCCAGGGAGGTTACTCATTAGCATTAAAGCGATTTTTTTTAAAGTTTTTAACGCTGTAATTCCTTTTTTTTTGTTGTCCCAGGTATTCTTTTTCCCCGGGTGTGGAATAAAAGTGGACCAGCTCCCGTTCATGTCTTATCCCGTCGTTTCGGAAGTGGAATTTCTCAAAGAGGTACGGAATGTCGAGGGGAAAGCAAAGAAGAAGCATTTTAAAGATGACCGGGTGACCTCTCCTTTCTTTTCTTTCATCAAACTCGATGAAGTCGAGAACAATGGGGTATTAAGTATTCGATTTTATACGGATTTCGGAAAGGAATCCCGGGAAATTGCCGGGAAGGAGTTCGAGTTTGGTGAAGCAGGGAAGTATTATGAATATATTATGTTTTTTGACGTGGTAGAAAAAATAGAACCCGGTACATACCGGTATGGTATATTTGTAAATGATCGGCTGTTGTATGAGGGGAAGTTGATAATATATGAGTTTGAATAGAAAATATACAAAGCGGGCACTCCCGGTGGCCATCCTGGAGTACCCACCTTGTAACCTGCAGCCATTTTTTAATGTCACAATAACTAAAGGAGGTTCCTTTCTTAAAAGAAGCAAGGGAGATGCCAAATATTTTTTAAGAAAATGTCCATTTAATAGGACGATTTTTTTTAAAAAGTAGGACAACTTTCAGTAATCCATGATGTGATGAAGATTTTCAAAAAAAAAGGTCATGTAAATTTTGACAAAATGGAAAAAATCGCCTATAATATTACGACTAAATAATGCCGATGTAGCTCAGTTGGTAGAGCGCTTGATTCGTAATCAAAAGGTCGCCGGTTCAAATCCGGCCATCGGCTTTTTTGGTTTAGCAAGGAATAAGACGCGGGAGAGTTTATATCATCGATTAATTATTAACCGGATAAGCCTTGCCGTTTTCCGGGAATATAAAAAAGGGGACAGTCAAAAAAAACCGAATCACTTTTCAAAACGAGAGCTGCTGTTAAAGATTTACAGGTTACAGGATCAACTTTCCGCCCGGTTCTACAATAAAACCCCACGCAGTGGGGTATACCGGACTTTACTCTCCTTTTCATCCCATATCACCACGAAATACCTTTTCTCACCGGGATTTTCATCCGAAATACCCGGAAAACGACTATCCAACTCCTCCACCAATCGGTTCGGATCAAAATAAGATTCCACTACCCTGGAAAACCCCGGGTCCCTACGCACCCAAACCTCTTTCGCCGCAATCTCAAACCGGCTCAAAGCATCAAACCGCAATGCCTCCACCGAACCCTCACACCAATGTTCCAAAACCAAAACCCGGATCATTTCGAAAAGAGGACCGAATTGCTCCATATCCACAGCAGGAGACGGTAACGGGATTCGATCGATATTCGCGGTAAACACATCTGCCAACGAAGCCCCCATCCGACTGTAAGCAAACTGCAAACTACTCTTCATATAAGAATTAATACATACCCCAATCATAGCAAAAGCTAAAGACCGAACCCTCTTTTCCTCCCCTACCGGGAAATGATAATACACAGGAAAAATACGGGGATACTTTTTAATATTTTCCAAAAGCTCTCCCCAATGCTGCGGGATATGAGTCGTACCCGGACTGCCGGTTTCATCGAACACAAGACGGTCTTTCCATTGCTCAACCAATTCCGACCCACTTAAAGGAACCAACGTATGAATCTTGATCACAGCATGATCGCCGCATAACGATTTGGCAAGAAGCGCCATGTCCAGGATGGCCCGGATATCCGGCAATTCTTCACCAGGAACCCCAACAATAAAAGATAAACTGAAACTGAAACCCAACCTCTTCAAAACAGCCAACTTTTCATCGAAACCGCTTAAATCGAGTCTCTTCCGTATCACTTCTTGCATCCGGGGCGAAGCAGCTTCAATACCGAAAAATATCTCATTACACCCGGCTAATCTCATTTTTTCAAGAAGCGGCTCATCCACTGTATCGAAACGGGAATGGCACTTCCAAACCAAACCGGGAACCTGCCGGGATATTTCTTTACACAACTCCTCGACAAATACATGATCCAGCGTCATTAAATCATGATGAAAAATAACCCTCCTATCCCCCAAACACCGGCGAGAATAAACTATTTCATCGATGATCCGCTGAACAGACTTAAGCCGGTGCTTTTTACTGAAAAATGCTGAAGTAGAACAAAACGTACAATTATAAGGACAACCCCGCCCAGCTTCGATAGAAATTCCATCATAATCGCCGGTAGAATCTTCTTCGAAATTTTGTTTTCGACCGGGAAACCTTTTCGAGAAAAGGTTTCCTCGACCTTCCCAAAGCTTTTGGTTATTTGGGTTGTAGATATGATTATTGGTATACGCAGGAAGGGGGAGTTTATCAAGATCGGCAACCGGTGCAGGCCAACCATTATCCACAATTTTTCCTTGGTACCGGTATACAAGACCGGGAATACAACCCCAATCCGACACAGGTTTACGCGCTATCAAAGCTTCCACGAGCTGCGGAAAAGCCTCGTCCGCCTCGCCCCGCATCGCCATATCGACAAAAGGAAAACAATTCAATACATCGAAAGCAGGAAACGAAACCCCAGGCCCTCCAAGAACCGTTACGGTTTGAGGAGATTTTTCTTTTACTCTTTTACAAATCTCCACTGCCACCGCTAAATGAGTGGCCATAGTCGAAAGCCCCACTAAATCGGTCAGCGGAGAGAGAATTTTCCCGGCAACCGCTTCGATAACACGGTTAAAATCACAGCGATAAAGATAACTAAACTCTTGCAGGTCTACAACTTCACACGGGATACATTTTTTGGATAAAGAAGCCGCTAACTGGAGAACCCCCAGGCAATTACACAACATAACGGGCTTTGAAAAAGATAATTGATGAGCGGCTGCAAGCTTTAATTTCATTTTCCCGGTTTATCACCAGGGATTATCGACCCCCATTTTATCCAGGAACTGCCGGTCCAGGTCCCTGACCATCGTCGTGTCCAACGAATTGAGGTCCATGGTTTCCAACGCATAAAATTGCTCCGGGTTTAAATTAAAACCTCTCTTCACTAAATATTCCTTCCGGTTCGAAGCAGCCTTCAATTGTTCACGGAACTCTTTCGACATGACGATCGACGATAATACATTGTAAAACTCGTTCATATTTTCCTCCATTCCACGGATCGATGCTTGTTAAAATTCGATCCTGGTCACACTCAAAAACAATACCACCCCAGGGGGGGAAAAACAAGCCTTTTTACTTGGAAAATTTTTTAAATTTGTAATTTTTTTCTTAACGACATCGACTTCGGGGACCCATCTCGCCGCGCTCCGTGGTAGGGTATCGCAGTGCCGGGAGAGTTTTTTTTGACTGTCCCCTTTTTGCAGGCAAAGTGGCTATCGATGGGCTTTTTTTTCTCTCAATCGTACAAAAAAGCCTCATCGTTGTAATGGGGGATACAAAATTTTAAGAATTTGCATACATTTGAAGAAATTTTCTCCATCGTTTCAAGAATTTGCATTCAATTCTAATGGGGGATACAAAATTTTAAGAAATCGCATTCGATTGCAGGAAAAAGGTGCAGCGCTTGCAAAAAAGGCATAAAATTGGATACAAACGCCCATCGATGACCTTTTTTGGTCTATCGTGAGGTAATTAGGACATCGTCGAAGTGAGTTTTTTTTGACTGTCCCCTTTTTACAAAAGCCTTCAAAAGAAGAATTCCTGTGAAAATTAATTTTAATTTGACAATAAAATACTAAAATGTGAAAATAAATAGATGCGGTTATAATGAATAATAAAAACGATTTTTTCTATCGCGTCATGTAGGCCCGCTCATGAGAGGCGAAATTCCCGGTTATAAAATCGAAGAAAAAATATACGAAAGTGCCCGAACCGAAATTTATCGCGGTATACGACTATCTGACTACCGACGCGTTATTATTAAAACCCTGACCGGGGAGTTCCTGGAAAACCATGAAGTGGAAAGATTGAAAAATGAATTCCATTTGCTGCACGAGTTGAATTTACCCGGCACAATCCGTGTGTTGGGTCTAGAAACCTACGGCGCTTTTCCCCTCCTCATCATGGACGATTTCGGCGGGAACTCCCTCCAGGATTTAATGAATACCCGCACATTTTCCTTGAAACAAAAATTGGAAATGATGCTGGACATTACCCGGATCATCGGCCAGGTTCACAATAACCACGTGATCCATAAAGACATCGTGCTATCCAATATCATCATGAACCCTTCCACTAAACAGGTAAAAATAATCGATTTCGGGATTTCCACCAAACTATCCCGCCAGGAAATGGAGATAGTGAACCCCAGGTTACTGGAAGGGACTTTATCCTATATTTCACCGGAACAAACCGGCCGCATGAATCGCCCCATCGATTACCGAACCGATTACTACTCCCTGGGGGTGGTTTTTTACCGGGTACTCACCGGGCGGCTGCCTTTCGAGTCCGTAGACCCGTTAGAACTGGTCCACTGCCATATTGCCAAAATCCCGGTTCCCCCCCACGTGGTAAACCCGGATATCCCCCACCCGCTGTCCAATATCATCGTCAAGCTGATGGCTAAAACCCCGGAAGATCGTTACCGGAGCAATTATGGACTGCTGCGGGACCTGGAACAATGCTATTCCCAAATTAAAACAGGCAATATCGACGATTTCAAAATCGGCCATTACGATATCCCTGAAAAATTCGAAATCCCGGGAAAACTCTACGGCAGGGAAAAAGAAATCCGGGTCCTGGCAGATATTTTTATCCGAATCTCCACCGGGGGAAAAGAAGCGATTTATTTCAACGGCGCTCCAGGTATCGGCAAATCGTCGTTAATCTATGAAATTTATAAACTCCACGCAGAAAAACACGGCTATTTCGGCAGCGGAAAATATGAACAACACGGGATGAATATCCCTTACCTCGGTATAATCCGGGCTTTCGAAGTAATATGCAAACAAATACTGTCGGAAAGCGACGCTAAACTGGACCAATTAAAAAACGAGATTCTTCAAGCCGTCGGTACCAATGGCGCGATTATTACCAGGCTCATCCCGGAACTGGAATTGATTACCGGGAAACAAAACGCAGCCCCGGAATTGCCCCCCCTGGAATCCAAATACCGTTTCAACGCAGTATTCCAGGGGTTTGTCCAGGCATTGGCGCAGCGAGAACACCCCCTGGTCATTTTTCTCGACGATTTACAATGGGTAGACAGCGCCAGCCTGGAACTGGTCCAAGCCCTCCTGGAAGACAACGATATCGGGTACTTTCTCTTTATCGGCGCCTACAGGGACCTGGAATCGAACAAAAACCACCCACTGTGGGTATTGCAAGAAAAACTAAAAAACCAGGGCTTAATGTCTTCCGCTGTCCAGGTAGAACCGATTCAAGAAAACCATATTGCCAAACTAATCGCCGATACGCTCTATTGCAACCCCCACGAAACCCTGGAACTGGCCGCCATCTTATTCCAAAAAACCGGCGGGAACCCCTTCTTTTTAAAAGAATATCTCAAAACTCTATATGAAAGAGGATTCTTCCAGTTTTCACATCCCCCCGGATCTTTACCCCATTGGACATGGGACCTGGCAAAAATCCGCGGGTCCGGCATTACAGATAACGTCGTGGAACTGATGGCGGAAAAACTAAAAAAAATGCCGGACCTTGCCCGGGATATATTAAAAACCACCTGCTGCATCGGGACTTCCACTCCTTTTTCTTTACTGGTTTTACTCTGCTCAAAAACCAAAAAAGAGATCCTCGATATACTGAAAGAACCCATAGATACCGGCATCATGATTATTACCGGGAGCGAATTGAAGTTTGTCCACCACCGGGTCTGGGAAGCAGCTTACTCGCTAATCGATGAAGAAGAAAGAAAAAAACTCCATTACTCCTTCGGCAAAAAGATGATGGGAGAAACAGGGGGAAACGAAAAAGAAATCCAGGCCGGCGACGAAATGATTTTCCATATTGCCGATCAATGGAACCAGGTTAAAGAGCTTTTATCCGAAGATGAAAAACAACAATTGTGCGTTATCGATTATAAAGCCGGCCAAAAAGCCAAATCTTCCTCCGCATATCTCCCGGCTGTTAATTTTTTTCGCCAGGGTGCAGGATTCTTTTCTTCCTCCTCATGGGACAATAATTATTCCTTCACCCTTTCCTATCACATGGAATGGTCTCAATCCGAATACATGGCCCGTCATGTGAAAGAAGCGGAGCAGCTCTTCGATATCATCATGCAGAATGCCCGCGGCCTCCTGGAACGCGTCAACGTTTACTCCTCCCAAATCGATCACTATATCACCCAAACCCGTTACGATAAAGCCCTGGAAGCCGGGATGAAAGCTTTCGACCAACTGGGTATCCCCTTCCCGGAAAAACCGGGGCAATTATCCGTTATTATAAATATTTTGAAAGCCGCTTTTTTATATCGAAATAAAAAATCGGGAGAATTGCTCAAAAAGCAGGAGTTATCGGACCCAAAAAAAATAGCGGCCATGGATATCATGTTGAAATGTATCCCGGCTTCGGTTATTGCTCAACCCAACTTCGCCCCGCTGCTGGCCGTTAAAATGATCGAAATCGCCGTTAAATACGGGAACTCTGCCCAGGGGGCTTACGCTTACGAATTCTTCGGCCTCATCCTCGCCGATATGGGCGATATCGCCAACGGCACCAAATTCTGCGAATTGGGCTTAAAACTGGCTGAAAAATTCAACATCGACAGCATTAAATCAAAAGTATATTTTTTATTCGGTTTCCTCGCACTTCACCTGAAACACCATCTTAAACAGTCGAAACAATTCTTCACCAAAACCCAGGAGTCCGCCCTACCGGCCGGGGACTTCTTATACCTCGGTTATGCCTATTACGGCATGGGCGGTTTACTTCTCTACTCCGGGGAAAACCTCAAATCCATCGATACCGATTTTTTTCAAAAATACCGCAACCCCATTCTCAAATTGAATCAACCCCATACCGCCATTTATTATAACCTCTTTCACCAGGCCATCTTAAACCTCATGGGTGAAACCGAAAATTTTACCCTTTTAAAGGGGAGCGTATTCGATGAAGAAAAAATCATCCCGATATTCCGGGAAACCAAGGACGAAGCGGGAATGGTCCAGTATTATGTAATCAAACAGTACCTGTTTTACCTGGCCGGGGATTTCTCTCAAACCCTGGATATCTCCATGAAATGCGAAATTTTGATCGATAAGAAAGTCATCCTGGGGGCCTCCGATATCCAGGTGTTTTACTTTTTCTATGCCCTCGCTTTATCCGCACTTTACCCCTCCGGCACGAAAAAAAATAAAAAGACCTATTTACGAAAATTAAAAACAATCCGAAAAAAATTCAAAAAATGGGGCCATTATTGTAAAGCCAATTACCTTCACAAATATTTTTTGATTTGCGCAGAAATTAACCGCATCACCGGGAAAAAAATGGGAGAAACCTCCGCTTTATACGAACGTGCTGTCCAACTGGCTGGGGAAAATGAAATGATCCACGATGAGGCTATGTCCTGTGAACTGGCCGGCCTCTACTTTCGCTCCAAAAACCTGGAAAAAATCGCCGAGTGCTATATGTCGGATGCCAGGGACTGCTATTACCGCTGGGGCTGCTCCCCAAAAGTATTACTCATCGACGCAAAATACCCCCATATTATTCATAAAAACATGAACCCGGTTTCCAGGGGAACCCCGGTAACCCATGAATCAAGAATAACGGTCAGCACTTCGAAAAATATGCTGGGCCTGGACCTTCAAACCATCCTTAAAGCAGCCGCCACGATCTCACAAGAAATAATCCTGGACAAACTGCTGGAAAAACTCATGGACCTCACCATCGAAAACGCCGGGGCTCAAACCGGCTATTTCCTGCTTCCTCACGGGGAAAAATGGCTCATCGAAGCTGAAAAAACAGTGGACCAAAAGAATGTTCACGTATTACAGTCCATCCCCATCGAGCCCGAACCGGTTCCCGGCGAAACCTATATCCCCCGCCTCCCCGTAAATATCGTCAAATACGTCGAACGCACCGGCGAAACAGTGGTTCTTAACGATGCCGGTAACGAAAGCAATTTCACCCGCGACCCCTATATTCAACTCAAAAAACCTCGCTCCCTCATGTGTATGCCCCTCATGAACCAGGGGAAATTAACCGCTGTACTTTACCTGGAAAATAATCTCACATCCAACGCCTTTACTCCCGAACGACTGAACATCCTCCATACCATCTCCTCCCACATGGCTATTTCTATCGAAAACGCAAGAATGTACCGGGACCTCGATGAATTGAACATGAACCTCGACCGCAAAGTCCAGGAAAGAACCCGCGAACTCAACGAAAAAAACAACCAGATCATGGACAGCCTCCGCTACTCCGAAAGAATCCAAAACGTGGTACTGCCTTCAAAAAATAATCTTAACCGGGTTTTTCTCGATCACTTTATCATCTTTTTACCCAGGGATATTGTCTCCGGCGATTTCTACTGGTTGTCGGAAATCCAACACTACACCTTCATCGCTGTTGTCGACTGCACCGGCCACGGCATACCCGGCTCTTTGCTTTCCATGATGGGCGATATCTTCCTCAAAGAAATTATCAATTCCAACTTCACCCTCGAACCTGCAAAAATCCTTGAAGAACTCCATAAAAAAGTCAGGATACACTTGAAACAAGAAGAAAAATCATCGAGAACCATGGACGGCATGGACACGGTCCTGTGCCGCATCGATCGCAAGTCGAACCGGCTGGTCTTCGCCGGCGCTAAACGCCCTCTCTATATCGCCAGGAAAATCACAGCTCCTACCGGGAATGCGGATACCGAATTAATCGAAATACCGGGGGATAAAAAAACCATCGGCGGACGACAGAAAGAAACCAACCGCAGCTATATCAACCATGAAATCGAAATCCATAAAAACGATACCGTTTACCTCGCTTCCGACGGTTTCGCGGATCAACCGGCTCCCAATGGGAAAAAATTCGGGTCCCGGCGTTTCAAGACTTTCTTAGCTTCTATTGCCGATTTTCCCATGGAAACTCAAAAACGATTCATTAAAGAAGAACTCAAAACGCACCAGGCTTCGGAAAAGCAGCGGGATGACGTGACCATTATCGGTATCCGTTTCTGATGAATGTTGAAAAGCCTCCGGCCGGCAGAACCCTTTTCGTGAAAAGTGTTCTGCACTCCCAAAAGCTTTAGTTAAAGAGAGATTGTCGATAATAATGAAAGAAAAAAAAATTCAAACGGAGCCAGGCAATGTTTCGAATATCGCACGAAGCCACGATCCTGCAATAAAATCCCACCATGTGGGGCCGCACTGTGGGGTTATTGTTCCGCCAATGGCTTCGGCAGAAGTCCCTTCGCTGGCAGCCCACCTTTTGCAGGCTGAAGCCAGGCAGGCAGGAATACATATAGATATTATATATACTAATTTCCCCTTTGCTCATATTTTCGGGCTTCCCCTCTACCACTTGTTGGTGAAATTAAAAGAGAAGAATTTCATCGCTGAGCGTCTTTTTACGCGGGCTGCTTTCGGTTTGCCGCCAATGGGAAAAAATGTGCACCGGTTGATCGATCCGTATTGGGTGCCGGACCATATCTGGCAAAGAAAAAATGAGACCGCCACGCGAAAAATGGCAGACAATCTCTCTCCCATGAGGAAATTAATCCTATCCACAGATTGGCAAGAATTGGAAGAACAATCCGTGAAATACGTTGAAACCACTGCTGCATCCATAGTCGAAAGGGGTTACCGCATCGTGGGTTCAACCAATACCCTCGGGGGGATTGCCAGTTCCGTCGCGATCCTGAACCAAATTAAAAAAATAGATCCCCGCATCGTGACTGCTATGGGCGGCGCGCTTTGCGATGGAGAAATGGCGCAGGGTGTTCTTTCACTTCAGACTCGAATCGATTATATTTTTTCCGGTGAGAGCGATGTTTCGTTCATCGATTTTGCACGGGATGTTTTAGAGGGCCGGCAGCTCCCGCAGGAGAAAATTATCGTTCAAAAAACGCCCACGAACCTGGATCAAAGTCCTTTACCCGATTTCCACGATTATTTCCGGCAAGTGGAAGAATATCATATCGATCCACCTGTGGAGGGCACGTATCCCATTGTTTATGAAACCAGCCGGGGATGCCGGTGGGGTAGATGTGTTTTTTGCGGGCTCAACGGCGTCAATAAATCCTATCGATTTAAAAACCCCGGGAAAGTTTTGGAAGACCTCCGCCGGCTTGTTAGTCTCTACCCGGAGAGTCCTATTTTTATGTCGGACAATTTGATTCCGCCCCACTATATCACGGATTTGTGGCCCAGTGCTGCAACGCTCTCTCCTCCGCTTCGTATCCGGTATGAAGTCAATTCCGATCTGGGTTTGAATGACCTTATGGTGCTCAAGCAAGCTGGAATAACTTTCGTGCAACCCGGGATCGAATCCTTATCGCCGAAGTTGTTGAAGCGGCTGCGTAAAAACGGTACTGTCCGTCAGAATATTGCTTTACTGAGATATGCACGGGCTGTTGGGATCGATTTGTGTTGGCAATTGCTTTTCGGTGTGCCTGGCGATCGACTGGACGAATACCGGGAGATGCTGGAGCTTCTCCCGTTGATCCGGCACTTGCAGCCCCCGGCGGGAATGATCCCCATTGAAATCCCCCGTTTCAGCCCGTATTTTAATATGCCCGAACGTTTCGGGATCAAACGGCTGCGGCCCGCCGAGCTTTACAGTGATGTTTATCCCGGTCATGCGGACCTGGAAAAGCTCGCCTACTATTTTACCGGGGATTTTGATGCCCAATCGTATGAAGACCCCGATATCCTGGATGATCTGCGGCAGGAGTACATCCGTTGGTTCAACTCATGGAAACCCCCTGGAGTAGTCCCTGGCGGTTCCACTGTGTCCCAACCTCCCATGCTTCACCTGGAGCAGGAATCTCCCGGTTTGTTTGTGCTTTATGATACCCGGGGTATACCCGGTTTACCCCAAAAAATGGAGATAGATAAGGAGAAAGCGGCTCTTTTGGTAACCGAGCGTGCGTGGGACAATTCGGAAGAAATGAGATGGGCTGTCGAATCCAAGCTGGGAATCGCCCGGCAAAATGTGTTTATCCCCCTGGTTATAGCAAGGATTTTGGGCAGACGCGCCGGTCTGCCCTTATCGAAATTCTTTTATTCGTTCTCATCCGGGACAAGGTAAATAGCCAGTGCTTTTCCTTTCCGTTGAGTGATTGTTCCCAGGTAGCTTCCAATGATTTTTTCGATGGCTTTGGGTTCATCGATATCGTTTAAAATGATTGCATTAGCACCGATTTTTCCTGCTTTCTTTTTCATCGACTTGATCATTTTCGCTTCGCCGCCCCACATCGCATCACCGGTGGAATTCAGCAGTGCCACTTCTTCATATTTGCCGGGCACACTACCGGGATTCATATATACGGCGACTTCTTCCATCGGAACCGGGGGTCTGACCTGTGGGGTACCTAATTTAATAGCGTTTGTCGTCACGCAAGCTGTCAACGAAAACATCACTAAGACCAAATACAATATGTAACTTTTTTTCATGTTATTACCTCCGGCGTTCGTGGAGCATTATTCTTTCCATTGTACGTTGCTCGAAGTGTCACAATTCCAGTACACATCTCCCGTTTATTCGCGGGCGCAGTGGATAAAAAATCAACAAAACCCTGTGAGCTCCAGCAGTTCTCATTTTGAAAAGTGATTTTATACGCAAAGGGGGCGTGTCGGTGTCTTTGAAATGATGAATGATGATCGATGAATTGAGAAAAGATAATAATCGGTTCACGGGTTCTCGTTTCCAGGTTTGCTTTTTCATTAAGTAAAAAAATCGAACTTATATTAGATAACGATTATGGAGAACGGTTATATAATACAACGAAGGGCCGACGTCCGCTCGGTGAACTCTGCGGCTAAAATTAAAAAGGCGCAGCGACGTTCGTGGATGGGCTTTATAAATCTAAAAATTTTTTAATTAACATATCGGTGGAAATAACATCGGCATTTGGAGGGAACTCGTTATGTTTGGCACAAACCGCCATTTTGTACTGTTCATCGATGAAATACCGGCGAAAGAAGATGTTATCGATTCGTTTGCGTTCCACATCCAGGAAAATCTCTCCCGACGGATCGAATTGGATAGAGAACTCATTTAAAGGATGAGATAAGCCTTTACCCAGTATTTTGATGTAACTTTCTTTAAGAGCCCATAGAGTGAAGAAATAATCGATTTGATCGGGTTTGCCGAGGAGGTCCCGGTGTTCATCGGGCGAATAATAATTCGCCGATATCTGGAGGTCGATGGGTTGAACTTGTTCGACGTCGATGCCCACCGGTTTGGAATCGAATACGCCCACAACCCATACGCCGGAATGGGAGAGATTAAAATGAAAATCCTCCCACCCCTTGAGAAAGGGTTTACCGAAGGTATTGGAACCGAAAACGATATTTTCATTCTTCAGCCCGGTTTTTTCCCGGACGATATGGCGGGCTAAGATTTCGGCGAGTAATCCGCGCAGGCGGTCTTCGTCCCTATAGAACCGTTTCAAACGGGATTGTTTATCCGGCTCGAGGCAATTCATCAAACGGTTAAACAGGAACGGGTTGATTTCTTGTGAAAAATCCAGTTTAACGGCAATTACGTCCATTGCAGTCCCGGTTAAAGCGATGACAAAATTTTATTATTGACGATATCCAAGACACGTTTGGTCTCTTCGTGGATAAAAAAGTGGCCGCCTTCGAAATAATGGATATCGCAGTTCCCACTGGTATGAGGCCGCCATGCTTCGACTTCTTCGGTGGTGTCTTCATCCTGTTTTCCACTGAGAACAGTGATGTTACAATCTATGGGAGAATCCTTTTGGGGGTGGGTATAGGTTTCTGTTAAAGTGAAATCCCCTTTGAGCAGGGGCAAAAACACTTCCAACAGTTCCGGGTGGTCGAATAAATCTTTGGGTGTACCTCCCATTTCCAGTAATTGTTCTTTGAAATCTTTATCCGATAAATGGTGAAGACGCCGTTTCTTGTCCCGGGGAACAAAAGGGGCACACCGACCGGAAAAAAAGATATGAACCGGGGCAGGGAGAAAACTTCTTCGAATTTTATAAACCAATTCGAAGGCGATCATACTCCCCATACTGTGACCGAACAAAGCATATGGAGATTGAAATAATTCGGGTTTAATGATATTAAATACGTCATCTACCGCATCGTCGAGTTTTATGTAATTGGGTTCTCTCATCCTGCGGCCGCGTGCGGCGAGTTCGATGGCCCGGAGTTCGATGCCGGGATTCAAAAATTGCCGCCATTGACTGTATGCGGATGCAGCACCCCCAGCATATGGGAAGCAGAATAGTTTGACCTTGCTCATGGTTTCACCATCCAATAATATATTTTTTAAGGTTTAAAAATTTTTTGTGATCTCAAAAAAGCCGGGAAAAAAAGAATCTTTTCCTTTACAATCCGAATAAATTATTATATCATAATTTCTATGATTGTGTCAGCATTATTTTACAATAAAAATACGTGCCTTTTTGATGGACTAACATGGAAATAACATCCCCGCAAACAATTTTAAAGTACCTTCAAATCACATTGCTTTCATACAGCCGTATATGTTATTTTTCTCCGCATAATGCGCCCACGCTGCGGGTAAAGAGCCGTTTTCTCCATATGACACGGGAGACATTGTTGATGCAATTAGGAGATATCCCTTCCAGCCTTGAAGGATACGTCGTATTTTATTCTTATACGTTTATTTTCCGGTTCGGTACGCGATTGAAAGCAGGTACGGACCACGGTGTTTATTATTGCGAAATTCCTTCCATGATCGAAACCTTCGACCGCCGGCGGTTTGCGCGTTTGAGATTCGAATCGAGGGAAAACAAAGTGATTACGATTTATAATAAATCCTTTAATACGCGCATCAAAGGTATATTGCAGGACATTGGGGTCGGGGGTTTGGGTTTCGTGGTAGTGGATATCGAACAGGCGCCTAAAATAGACGATATCATCGTGACCAATGTGGAACTGCCGGAGATCAGTTTCCAGGCGATGGCCAAAGTGGTCTATGTCAGGAACAGCGAGGTGGGGTGTGCTTTCCTTGAAGATTCCAAGATGTTTGAAAAGAATTTCCAATTGGAGTTGAATGGGATCATTAAAAGCGAAATCGACTGGCGAAGCGAACTGATGCTCCAGAACTTGAAAAAAAGGGAAGAGATCGTAGTGAATTTCAAAAAAAGCTTCGAAAAAACGTCCACCGATATTACGGTCAGTGAGTTAATCACTAAACGGAATGCACTGGATTCGATAGTGGATTTTTTTATCCGGAGTTTTCATATTGTGACCGGTGTTGTACTTTCAAAAGAAAAAATCGAATACCGGGAGAGTTCGGCGATTCAATTCAGTAATGCGTTAAAAATGGATGTGGGGTTTTATGATGACCTGTTGTTTTCCGTTTATTTTTCAGCCCAACGCGAGGTACTCCATAAACTGGCGGTTCCAATTTTCCGGGGGAAACTATCGGGGATGACCATTAATTCATCGATTGTCCTGGAGGAATTGGGAAAGCAATGGGCCAAGTATTCCGAGAGCCCGGACAATACAAAAAAAACCTTTACCTTGTGCAGCCCGGATTTAGTCGATATCAATAAACGCACGTTATCGGAACTGTTGAAGCGTGCTTCCGTCAATGTGCGGTTTACCAGCTCCGTGGGTGATTTTTCTATTATATTGTTGTCGGACAATATGATCGATTCGATGAATATTTGTTCCAATGCCAGGGCCAGGGAATTCATCACCATGGAAAAGATGGATTTGATCGAACCCATCTCTTATGCAGCGCTGCGTGTATTTTCCGAATTTTTAAACCTTGAAATCCGGGAAAAATCGGTTACCCACCGAGATCAACTGATTCCTCGATTCGAAATTTCCATTATACTGGATATTTTCTTCGAGGAATGTGAAGGGAAAGTGATTCTTAACCTGTCCAAACGCCTGGCATTAAAAATATATGAGCTGCTCCTCAATGAGAAAGTGGAGGAGTTTAATAATGAAGTGAAAGATGCAGTGGCGGAGGTGACCAATATGATTACCGGTAATGCCAAGAGTGAATTCGAAAAACACGGGATATATTACAAAATCTCTACGCCCGTGGTTCTTGAGAGCCGCGAAGGGGTGATTATTTATGCTCGCAATATGAAATTCATCTCATCTGTATACTGGACGTCCGAAGGATTTTTCGACTTGAGTTTTTCTTTTTATAAAAAACAATAACCCGGTTTATTTATTATCGGTATTTGGTTGGGGTGAAGGGAGTGGAACAGTAGGGGTTGTAAAATAATAGAGTAAAATGCTGATCCTCCGGTTCAAAGGGCTGTAAGGGTCGTTGGAAATCGGTTGGGTATCGGCTAATCCTGCGACGCGGATCAATTTGTTAGGCGGCAGGCCCAGGCGTTCCAATTCTTTGCGGGCAGCGGAAGCCCTTTCGGTGGAGAGTTCCCAATTGGTTTTCCCGCTGGCTGAATATTGGTAAGCGTCGGTGTGTCCTTCTATGGCGATTTTCACGTTTTCATTTTTTATTTTATCCCATAACACTCCCATGATATCGTGAGCCGTTAAGGTTAAATTCGAGCTCCCGGTCGGGAACATCGGTATTCCCTGGTTATCCACCAATTGGATCATGACTGCACCGTCGCTCATGGCTTCTACCAGGACCTGGTCCGATACATTGGCCAGTTTTTGTTCGATTTGGTTTTTCCATTCGCTCACGATTTTAGCTGTTTCCGTATCTTTGACAATGACCGGTTTTTCAGGCAGGGTCACTCCTATTTTCCGTTGTCCTTCGACGAATATTTTATACTCCTTCATTTTTTGATCGATTTTTTTCTTAACGCCTTCTTTTCCTTCTATGACATTGTATTCTTCGAAGTAAGTTGCGACTCCCACTTTTTGTTCCATGTTTTTCGCTGTCACCAGCCACATCAGGAGGAAGAAAGCCATCATAGCGGTAACGAAATCGGCGTAGGCTACTTTCCAGCTTCCGCCGTGGTGACCGCCGTGTTGAAGGATTTTTTTAATTTTTTTAGGGGTTATGCTTTGCTTCGCCATTTTCGCATCTCTTCTTCGATTTCCTGGAAGGAAGGCCGGCTGCGTGTTGGGATGGCCCTTCGTCCTGCTTCTACGGCCAGAACCGGGTGAGTACCTTCCGCGAAAGTAAGCAGGATCATTTTAATGACATTAACAAAGGTTTCTTCTTCGTGGACCTGGTGTTCCAGGTTCGTGGCAATCGGTCCGAAAAACCCGTAACACAGTAAGACGCCGAGGAAAGTACCGACCAGTGCTGCCGCTACCGTATGTCCCAGGACTTCCGGCGGTGCCGCGATTTTTGCCATTGCCAGCGTAACTCCCAGGACTGCGGCAACAATACCCAGGCCGGGGAGGGAGTCGGCAATTTTTGTAATAATCGTAGGCGCGTACATCGCTTCTTTGTTTTGGGTTTCCATGTCGATTTCCATGAGGCTGTCAAGAACCTGGGAGGTTCCGCCTGTAATAAGTATTCTCAGGTTGTCCGTGATGCTCAACCGGATTCGTGGGTGAGATGTGAAATATGGAAACCTTTTAAAGAGTTCGCTCTTTTCAGGGCTATCGATATGCGATTCCAACGAAATCAATCCCTCTTTTTGGGCTTTAGCCAGGATGCTGTGCATCAGCATGAGCAGTTCTTCGTAGTTTTTCCGTGTTCCCATCGATGGTTTGAATATGTACCCGATGTTTTTCAAAACAAAGAAAAAATTTTTTCCTGCCGATATGCTCAGGGCAAAGATGGCAGCACCCCCGATTATGACGAATTCTGCCGGTTGAAACATGATACTGAGGTTTCCGTGTTCCATCTTGTATCCCAGTATCACTGAAACCAGGACACCGATTATTCCGATTATTACCATCATAATTTATACTCCTTTTAAAGAAGTTCAATAAAACGTCTCTCTTTTATTTTCGGGAGAATCGATGTAAAACTTTACTTTGAGTTTAATATAAGGGGAGTCGGGTCCGGGTTAAAACTTCCTTACCAAGGAAGAAAACTGGTGAAAAGCTCCTTGCTTCCGGAACATTGAACAATCTCCCGGTTCTACAATAAAACCGCACGTAGTGTGGGCGAACCAGGGATGCGTCATTCTCAGCAACCTTTTTATAATTATCGCAGTTTTTAAGAAGTTCGCGAAAAACAAAGAAAACCCTTTGCTGTTCAAGATTTCAAAAAAAGAATGACGCATCCCTGGTGGGCGAACCGATGTGTTTGACAAAACCTTAAATACAGGTTACAATCAACATTCAAAGGCAAATACCATGAGCATAAAGAAACTAACACTATTTTTTTTCCTGGTGAGTATAACGTGGACAGCGAGTGCCGTGGATGTAGAATTTCCCCTCATCCAGGCATTGGTATACCACCCCTATTCCGACCATTTGATTTTAAACAAAAGCCAGGTGCGGGTATCGTTGAATATTTATCACACCAATGTTTATTCGTATGATTACAACCGAACGAATATCAACGACATGGAAACCGCTACGGCTGTTTTAGGAGCGGGTTACGGGTTGAGCGACCGGTTCACACTGGAGATGTATTACCGTGGGGGGGGCATATTCGGCGGCATTCTCGATAAATTGATCATCGACTTCCACGATTTTTTCGGGTTAAAAGAAGGGGGGCGTTTCGATTACCCCAGGAACCGGGTCAATTATAAATTCAAAAACGCGTTTGCCTATACCGGAAGTCAATTTATCCAATCGCCTTTGGTGTTCGGGATACTGGGAAACATCTTTAAAAAGAATGGATTCCAACTGAACGGCAGGTTGGCAGTCGGTGTCCCGCTGTCATCCCGGGCGGGATTGAGCGGAAAGCCATTTGTCGCAGCAGGGCTTGCGCTGCTGTACCGGGAGAATAAATTTTCACTGGACTTATCCACGCATGTGTCGTTTTTCAAAAATCCACAGTGGTTAAAAGGGGAAGATATTCGTCACGTGATTTTGCATTCGGAACTTCGTATAGGGTATCGGAGAGTTTTCGGCGGCTTTTTTTATCGCAGTACGCCTTTTAAGTGGGGGGATTTATCGAATCCGGCATCCGGGGTTTATCTCGGGTTTAAGATGTTGAAGATAGTGGAGTTTTCGTTGGTGGAAGAATTTCCACCGATGGACACCACGCCGGATGTGAGTTTCCATATCAAAATTAATATCATCGGCAATTAGTTAGAAATTTCAACCCCATCGTGTTGTTATTTTTTTTGAGATGTTATAAAATACATCCATGAGACATTTTTTTGATAAACCATGGACCGGGGTTGCCCAGTGTATGACCACCCCCTCTATTAAAAAAAAAATGCGGCCACCGGTTCGATGAATTTAATTATGAAAAGGAGTACCGAATGAACCTTATTGAAATGCTGAATAAGGAATATATCTTTATTGCAGATAGTTTTGAAAATACGGATAGTTTTTACGCAAGTTTTTCTAATTTTTTAAAAGAAAAGGGTCTTATTAAAAGCCAGGCTGAAGTCAAGCGGTTGTTTGTCAAACGCGAAAATGTCCATCCCACTGCTATTGGAAAAGGTGCAGCCGCACCCCATATCTATTCGAGTGAATTTTCAAGCTTTGTGTTTACCGCAGCCTTGATTAAAAATGGCCTGGATTTCAAATCGGATCAAGGCAGAGTTTTCCTGGTTTTCCTGATAATGAGCGACGAGAGGGAAGTCAAACTCCACTTAAAGGCACTGTCCCACATCGCGCGACTGGTGGGAAATACCCCGGTAGTCGAAGAACTGAAAAAAGCCGACAATACAGACGATATATACCGAATTCTACTGGCCAATGAATCCAAAGTCGAGGAATCGATGGATGACGATTCGAATTAGCCTTCTCGAATCTATCTTCCAAACATCGATTTGAAGGCGGGTTAACGGTGAATACAATTAATACACTCTCTACAAAAGAATTAACCAAAATATACGATCACATCCCGGTGGTGAACAGCATCGATATCAATATAAATTCCGGTGAAGTGATCGGCCTCCTGGGAAGAAACGGGGCAGGTAAAACCACGACTTTCTTAATGCTGGCAGGAATAGTCAAACCCGACCACGGAAGTGTCCTGCTGGATAATGAAAGTATCGACAACCTGCCTTCTCACCTGAGAGCTGAAAAAGGCCTCATTTATCTCCCCCAGCAGCATTCGGTTTTTTTAAAAGCCACGGTTTTCGAGAACCTGTATATGGTTCTTGAACTCTATTATGATAAAGATGGCTCCCGCCGCATTGCCGTCGAATTGATGGAAGATTTCGGGTTAATGACGGTAAAAGATTCGAAAGCCCATCAATTATCCGGCGGTGAAAAACGGCGACTGGAAATCGCACGGGCCATGGTAATGAAACCGAAATTCCTTTTCCTGGACGAACCTTTTACCGGTATCGATCCCATTACGGTGATCGAAATCCAGAAAATCGTACTCAAACTGAAAGAGCGTGGAATCGGTGTTATTATTACCGACCACAACGTCAAAGATACCTTCGATATTACGGATAAAGTCTATATCATACAGAAAGGGGAAATTCTAAGTTACGGGCATCCTTCACAGGTCGTCAAAGAGGAAAAGACACGCCAGCTTTTCCTCGGTGACGACTTCGAGTGGCAAGAACGGGTGTAAATTAGACGTAGAAAAAAATTAAAACCCGACTTTCCGTCCGTGATTTTCTTTTTTGAGGAAATTCATCAGCGGTTTGAAATATTCCAGGATTGTACGGGCGTTTAAATCTTCGCCGGTTTTTTCTTTCAATAATTCGCGCCAATCTGCGGTTTTCCCCCATGTCATAATATCCCTGAGGTATTCGCCTACGTCTTTGCGGTTGTAGTAATTGGCATTATCCGGGGAGGCTTTCAGGATATTCCGGCAGATATAATAATGGAATTGGAATTTGAGCAATTGGGCCACGGCGTAGTCGTAATATTGCGCGGGATCGTCGTTAATATGAGTTTTTGTCGCCGCGTCGCAATATTCTTCGCCGCGTTCCGACGGGGGAACAATGCCCTGGTATTTTTCCACGTAAAACCACCATCGTTTGTTATATTCTTCCTTAGGTAGGTTTTTTTCATATAAATCGTACTCGAAGTGTGTCATGACACCGGCGGCCCAGGGTAAGAAAACAATGCCTTCAAGAGCTTCGTTCAGCAGCCATTGAATCTTGTCGATTTTGGCATCAGCGGGTAATAACTTGATTTCTTGGAGGTAGGGAGTTTGCATGGAAGCGATGGAGATCAGCTCGCCGATACCTTCATGGAAACCTCGGTTAGCCCCGTCCCGGAGCAAAACCGGGACATGGGGGTTGGAATAGAGGAGATAATAATAGATATGCCCCAATTCATGGTGGGTGGTTTTGAACCAGTTGGCATTATTTTCTACGCTCATTAATGAACGGACATCATGGTCCAGGTCGAGGTGCCAGGCAGAAGCGTGGGTGTTTTTCTTACGAGGGCTGTCGGCGCTGACGGGGTAGAGGTCGGATTTATCCCAGAAGACCTGGGGGAGTTCCGGCAAACCCATAGAAACATAGAATTCTTCCGCTTTTTTGACGATCCATTCGGGTTTTTTATCTTTAAAAAGAGAATCCAGGTCTATGCTGTCGACAATACCGGGCCATTCCTGGGACCATCGATTCGGGAGCCAGTGAGCCGGCATTTTTTCCGGAACCGGTTGATTGTATCGCTGGGCCAATTTGTATTTAACCCACGTATAGAGCTCTGCGTATAAAGGCTTTAGCTCTTCATTCACTTTATCCATCAATAAAACCATTTCTTCCGCTTTCATGCCGTAGTCCGATGTCTCTTTGTCGAAATAAGACGTATATCCCATTTCACGGGCAACTTTATTCCGTAAATCCTGGAGTTTTACCAAACCGTCTTTTAACACTTTTCCGACTTCTTTGGTGGATTCCCATATTTTTAGCCGTTTGTTCACGTCGGTTTCTTTAAGAAGCATGTTATCGATTTCGTTGGGGGTGACTTTTTTGTCATCGATCTTGAATTCGAAACCGAAAAGGGCTTCGGTTTGGCGGGCCTCCGTTTCCACCAGTGCCTGTGTTATATCCGGTATTGTTGCGGGTCCCCCTGCGGCATAATATAATATGACTTCCAATTGTTTAACCAGCATGGCATTCAATCTATCTTTGTGGGCCAGGAACGCTTTTGCTTTTTCGATAATGTCTTTGCTTCCCACAAATTCCACATATTTTTTCCTGGCTTCGATTTCTTTCCGGGTATTTTCGTCTTTGATATCGGTACTGGACAACCAGGCTGCTTTTTGCCATTCATAATAAAGCGGTTGGTATTTTGCGGTGTAATCCTTTACAAATATCGCAGCATCTTGTACTTCCGGTTTTGCGCATCCCCCGGTAAACACGATACACAAACACAACGTTGCACTTGCGAAATAAACGAATAATTTCATTCGCTGCCTCCTATAGGTTTTTCAAGACGTTCATTAAAACTTAACAATTAACAATTAACAATTAATGATTAACCATTAACCATTAACCAAAATCATTCACAATTCATATTAGGCTTTATAAAATAAGGATCGAGCCGGCCACGAAACCGGAAAGTATCATCAGAACACTGCGCCATGCATCCAGGTAGTAGAAATGGCTACCCAGGGAGAGGTTTGAAGCGATTTCCGCTGCCGATGCCGCCACAGCAATAATAATGAAAAGGAAGGGTGATTTCGATTTTTTGCTTTCGAAGGCCAGGATGATTCCCAGGATAATCATTTCCAGGATGCTGAGTTTAAAAGTGAAGAGGGGGTTGGTGAAGATAAAGAAAAAGATTAAAGCAGGGGCCAGAAGTGCAATGCCGATATCCAGGGTCTTTTGAGAGGAGAGCGCTTTAATGAGAGCGATGAGGAAGAAGGCGGCCAGGAGGCCATAAATGATATATGTGGCGAAATTCACGCCCGTCCATCCGGCGATCCATTTTTCCACTTTAAAATGGAAATAATGGGTCACCGCGATGGCCAGGGTAAAGAGAGAAGAAAAAATATGTTTACTCAAGTGTGTATTATCTTTCCTCTTCTTCTCGTTCCGGTTCGTCGGTAAGTTGGGGTTGGATAATCCCCATAACGCCGACTTTATCCAGGATTTTTTGGCGGATTTCGTCATATAGGCTGGGTTTTTCTTCCAGTATTTTGGTTACGGAGTTTTTCCCTTGCCCCAGTTTTTCTTCGCCGTAAGCATACCAGGATCCGGTTTTACTGATGATATTGTACTGGGTGCCGAGGTCGACGATATCGCTTTCTCTTGAGATTCCTTTTCCGAACAGCAGGTCGACTTCTGTAGATTTGAAAGGGGGTGAGACTTTATTTTTGACGATTTTGATGCGAGTTCTGCCGCCGACGATTTCGGTGCCGCTTTTGAGAGTAAGGACTTTTCGGACCTCGATGCGCATGGAGCTGTAAAATTTCAGGGCTTTACCGCCGGTAGTGGTTTCCGGGTTTCCGATGAACATGCCGATTTTATCGCGCATTTGGTTGAGGAAAACAAAGGAGGTTTTCGATCTAGCAACGATAGCGGTCAGTTTGCGGAGGGCCTGGCTCATTAAGCGTGCTTGTAAACCCATGTGGCTGTCGCCCATATCGCCTTCCAATTCGGCTTTAGGGACCAATGCGGCGACGCTGTCGATGACGATGATATCGACGCCGCCGGAGCGAACGAGGATTTCGGCGATTTCCAGGGCTTGTTCGCCGTAGTCCGGTTGGGCGATATAGAGGTCATCGATGTTGACACCGACTTTTTGGGCATATATAGGGTCCAATGCGTGTTCAGCATCGATGAACGCCGCGTGCCCGCCGGCCCGTTGGGCCTCGGCTATGGCGTGAAGGGCAAGGGTGGTTTTCCCTGACGATTCCGGCCCGTAGATTTCGATCACTCGTCCCCTGGGTAGACCGCCTACACCGGTGATAATATCCAATGATAGGCACCCGGTGGATATGACGGGTACATCGATTTTGGCCCGACTGCCCAATTGCATGATGGATCCTTTCCCAAACTGTTTTTCAATCTGTGATACTGCATTTTTCAGGGCTGACTCTCTTTGATTGATGTCATTCATTTTCCCTCCAGGAATTTTTCATTTTCTTTTGTATTCTCATTTTTATCCCATTTTGTCTTTTTTTATTTTCATTTTGCACGGGCCATATATTCGACTTTTTCAAAATCATCGTCATCTCTGCGGTAGCTCTCGATGAGTTCTTTGAGAGAATTCAGCATATTGACGATATCGTTTTCAATTTCAACCCGTTTAAATTTTAAATTTCGGATTTCGTCTCGTAATTCTCGCTGCCTGGATATGGCATTGTTGATAATGGCTTCCGCTTTTATTTCTGCTTCTTTGATCACCAATTCCGACTCGCGTTCCGCATTCATTTTAATTTCGTGGGAAAATTTTTGAGCGGAGATCAATGTATCCCGCAGTAAATCTTCCCGTTTCATTAATTGGGCTAATTTCTCTTTGACTCGTTCCAGTTCTTTCCTGATATTTTCCCGTTCAAGAATATCCGATTCCAGGATTTCGGCGATTTGGATGAGAAAGTGTTGAACTTCATCTTTGTCATATCCCTTGACTTTTATGGTAAACTTTTGGTTTAAGATATCTTGAGGTGATAGTTTCATGATTCCCATTATCTTCCGTATATCAGGGCAGGGTATTGGCATATCCCAGCAAACGGGCCACCAGGAAGCTGTCGATCAGGTACAATACCAGCAAGATGACCATAGGGGAGAAATCGAGTTGGCCGGACATGGTATAGGGCATCACCCGGTGAACCCACCGGAAAACCGGGTCTGTCAGTCGTTTGATCCAGATTAGAATGGTATTGTAGTGATAGTATCCTACCCATGAAATCAGGGTCCTGATAATGATAATGAAAATGTAAATATTGATGGCCCAGTGGAGTATATAGGCGATCGCCCTGAGCAGGTTCCCCAAACTCACTTTACCCGTCTCCCAAAAAGGGCGCTGCCGATTCGTACGATTGTAGCGCCTTCTTCGATCGCCACTTCGTAATCGGTGCTCATTCCCATAGAGAGGTGCTTAATCACGAAATTCGGCAGGTTCAAACCGTTGATTTCATCTTTCAGTGCGCGAACCATGCGGAAATAGGTGCGGGATTCTTCCGGGTCATTACACAAAGGGGGGATACACATTAACCCGGTTATTTTTACCCGGTCTAAAATCGCGATATAGTTCAATGCTTTTTTCAAGCCATCGATGGTGAAACCGGTTTTGTTTTTCTCATCGCCGATATTGATTTCGATAAACACTTCGATTTCTTTGCTGACCCGTTTATGGATATGTTCGAGGGATTTAACGCCATCTACCGATTGAATGAAATCGAAACTTTTCAAAATCCGGTTAATTTTGTTTTTTTGGAGTTTGCCGATGAAGTGCCATTTAATATCCAGGTGTTTGAGTTCGGACTGGTGGAGGTCGGCTTCCTGGGTTTTGTTTTCTCCGATCACTTTTATCCCGCAGCGGTAAGCTTCTTCGATCCTGTCGGAGGTTTGGCCTTTGGCTACACCCATCACGTGAACTTCCGACGGGTTTCTTCCTACTCGTTGGCATGTTTTTCGAATGTTTTTAATGATTTTTTCATAATTTTCTTTAATCGTCATCGCTTAGTTCCCTCATAAAATAATTTCGTCTGTGATTTTGTTGTAGGGGGTGCTGCAAATAAATCACCGGTATGTAAGGTTTTTTCTATCGAATCGATGAGAGATGATATCATTTGAAGATACGTCCGTTTCAACCGCACTCCTATATTTTTTTTGTTTAAAAAAACCATCCTACATTATATAATATTTTGGAGTAAATTTCTAATTTTTTTATCGGATTTTTGTGTCTTTGTGAATTTTTCTTACGGTGTTTGGAATATCGACACTTTCCCGCGGTGGGTTCAAAGAACAAAAATAGGAAATAGGGTGAATTTTAATAAATATGGGGAAGCCGCCCGCTCATGGTTCATTACATCGTTGTTTTTAAGGGGGAGAAGCTCTTTGACTTTTAACAGTTACCTGGAAGCCCCTCCACGAACGTTGCTGCGCTCGTTCGATAAAAATTCGCAAGGAGCTTTCGAAATGAATTTTGACTGGAAAGCCTCGATAGAATTAACAATTAGCAATTAACAATTAAAAAGTATCGATTGAATAGTGCCTTCGGCACGGGAAAACGGGAGAACGGAAAGCGATTTTGAATTATTAATGATTAATTTTTAAGTATTAAGTAGTTCCCTGGAAAGAAGGCGGTTACTTTAGCGAACCGGAACAATGATTAAGCCCGGCCATTATTTTCACTACTCGAAGCGGTAGGGAGATTGCCGGGTCAAAGAGAGTAAAGTCAACACGAATTGCGGATTTTTTTTTAATTGATTGTAATTCTGCTTGAAATGGTATAAAATTAGGATATGATTGCTATTAGAATTTTTTGCGTAAAACACAATTTTGTATTAAAAGGAGACCGATAATGATGGATACCGGTAAAACCGAAGATATCCTGGCTTTTGAGGCAGGAGTAAAAATATTTTACGATAATGTTAAATCCAAAAATCTCAATTACTTTGAATTATTGGGCATCCAGGTCAAAGCCACTCATAGAGAAATCGAGACGGCATACAGGAAATATTCCGATGAATTTTCCGAAGCCAACGTCGCTCGGATATCCGACCCGGAACTTCAAAAAAAAGGCCAACACCTGGTAACCCTGGGAAAACGGGCCTATGAAGTTCTCATTAACTTCGAAAAACGCGCCTTGTACGAAAAAATGAACTTCAGGGATATCGATCCCGACTCCCTTAAAGAAGTGGAACCGGTTGATAAAGCCAGGGAAATATATCGCAAAGCCAAAACCTTGTACAACCAGAAAAACTTTTCTCTCGCGGCGAGAGCCATGGAAGAAGCGATCGCTTATGACCCCGCTAAACCGGATTACTACCTCCTACTGGGCCTAAGCCAAACCCAAATGCCCGAATACCGCCGACGGGCCGAAGTGAACCTCCTGAAAGCCGCAGAATTGGAATCATGGAACGCGGAACACCAATTCGCACTGGGAATGCTCTTCTACTCGGAACGACTCCCTAAAAGAGCCGAATCCTACTTCAGGAAATGCCTCGAAATCGAACCCAACCACCTCCAGGCTACCCGAAAACTCAAAGAAATCACAGGCCCAGAAGCAACTACCCTCGATAAAATTCAAAACGCACTGGGTAAAGTCTTTCCTACTTTTTTCAGCAAAAAAAAGAAATAAACCGGGAAACCACCTCTTTCGAAATTGAAAATGCCCGACACGCTTAATTTAAATCACGGTTTCGATGGGTGCAAATACTGCTTTAATCCTTTTGCGAAAGAAAACCCGTCATGGACAGGGGAAGAGTTTTCTTTCCTGGAAAGAAGCGATATGCTGGATTTTCATCGTTCCCTGGCCGGGTATGCCCCCACTCCGCTGCTTTCGGTTCCCAAAATCGCCGCTGCCCTGGGAGTTAAAGAAATCTATGTCAAAGACGAATCCCACCGGTTCGGTATCAAAGCATTCAAAGCATGCGGCGCCAGTTACGCTATTTTTCGTTTCCTCAAGGCCCAGTGGGAAAACCGTTTTAGAACCCCATTTACCATCGACAGCTTTAAGCACCCTGGGGTATTACGGCAGTTAGGCGCATATACGTTTTGCGCAGCCACCGACGGGAACCACGGGAGGGCCGTTGCATGGACTGCCCGTATACTGGGACAAAAAGCGGTTATTTATATGCCCAAAAACACAGCTCAAGCACGTATAGAAAACGTGACCGGCGAAGGTGCCCGCGTGGAACAGGTGGAAGGGACTTTCGACGATTGCGTGATCCAATGCGCCTCCGACGCTGAAAAAAACGGGTGGCATGCGATCTCCGATACGGCATACGAGGGCTATATGGACGTGCCCCGCTCCATCATGCTGGGATATACGACTCTTTTCCACGAAATCGAAGCCACCATGAACCATGAAAACCTGCCCGGCGTGGATTTCGTTATTTTACCGGCAGGCGTTGGCGGACTGGCAGCAGCAGGAACCGGTTATTATGTCCGTAAATATGGCAAAACTAGACCGTACTTAATATGTGTGGAACCTTCAGACTGCGATTGTTTCCTGGAATCGGTGAAATATGGGAACGGCCAACCGCTTCCGACACGGGGAAAACAAACGTCCATCATGGTAGGGCTTAACTGCGGTATTCCTTCACCGGTGGCGTGGCCCATTATTCGCGACGGTATGCATCTTTTCACTGCTATTACCGACAATTACGCCGTCGATGCCATGAGGGCGTATTATACTGGAAATATCACCTCCGGGGAATCCGGGTCTGCCGGGCTGGCCTGCCTCATGGCTTTGGTCCGGGATAAGGATTTAAAAGAAGCCCGTGAAAAAATCGGGTTGACCGCTCATTCCCGCGTACTCCTTATTAATACGGAAGGCGATACCGACCCCACTGCGTGGAGGAGTATTTGCAGGGCCTAATAATTAATAATTCAAAATCGTTTTCCGTTCTCCCGTTTTCCCGTGCCGAAGGCACTATTCAATCGATACTTTTTAATTGCTAATTGTTAATTCTATCGCGGCTTTCCAGTCAAAATTCATTTCAAGAGTTTCTCGTCTCTAAAAACGAGCGGAGCCATGCGACGGTCGTAACGCCGCTTCTAAGATACTACTTAAGTTTTATAAAAAGTATGGAAAAGCCAACCGCATCAACGTGATGGGCAAGCGGACCAGCGCTTTCTTTAGAATTGTTCCATAAGGATGCACGCCGAAAACCATTTTATTAATAATTACAGCCATCTTGTGATCGCTCCTCCCCAGCCTCACTGCTATCTCCATTCTCTGCTTCGACTTGTATAGGTTTCGATGCAAAAAGTAACCCGCTTTGTTCAAATCATCCCCAAAAAGCCTTTCCCAGTTTTCCCGGTAAGAAGAGAGCGGTATCCCGTCTTTTCGATTCCGGTATATAGCTTCGGCGGCCAGTTCACCGCTTTTAATTCCATAATAAAGCCCTTCACCGGTTACAGGGCTGACAAACCCGGCCATATCCCCCACTAACAGCACATGATTGTAAACGGTTTGGCTAACCGTATGCTTAAAGGGCAGCGGGAAGGGCCGCGGTTTTGAAAGTACCAGGTCACCGGGGATTAAACCCATCTCCTTGAGTCGATCGACAAAATCATTATAAACAACCATGGGCTTACGATCTTTGTACAGCTCGGCAGTACAACCGATCCCAAGATTAAGATACCCCTTTTTTACAAAATACCATCCATATCCATTGGCCACAACCCCGAAGAAAATACCCAGTACGGTTTTGGAAAAAATACGGTTGGCAGGAATCCTATGATCGATGGGAGTTTCGGAAGTTACACACAAAGCGAGATAATCGCTTTCCTTCGGCCTGGAAATAGTTAATTGTTTCATAAGGGAGTTGTCTTGCATCCCGGCAGCTAACACGACATAATCGGCAGTTGTTGTCCACGGTTTCCCGTCCAGGGTTCCATGGATTTCATATCCATTGGGCGAAAGGGGTTTAATACCTGTGACCGGGCAATTGTCTAACAGCACAGCGCCCGCATCCAGGGCATCCAGGGCCAGTGCTTCATCAAATTCGGCCCGGGTCACAAAATACCCGGGAATCCCCCTGCAAGTGAAAGAACTATACGAGGGCGCATATACTGTGAGTTCTTCGATTTCCGAATTAATCACGCCGCGGGCACGGGGACCCAACAAGGGGATACAACGCGCGGATAATGCACCGCCGCAAGGCTTTTCGCGAGGGTAACTCTTTTTTTCAAATAAAATCGGTTCCATCCCCAGTTTCGCAGCATGGTAAGCAATCGAAGAACCTGAAGGCCCTCCACCGATAACAGCCACATCATACCTATCTTTTATAGTCATCTTTTCGCCTCCTGGCCATTCGATACCGGGCAGCACTGTCTCTGCATCTCATGTGGTCTTATCATTGAGTTGCCAATGTATTTTACAGTATAGTCAGGAAATTTTCAACCATTTTACACAATTTTTTTTTTGCCGGAAGAAAAGTAAAGGGATACAAAACTTCTTTGATATATTTCCCGGGATATGATAGAATTTCTCTCGTAAGTAAATTGGAGGTAATTTATGAATGCAAATAAAACCATCGATATTATTAAAAAAGCCATATTGCTGGAACACCGGGGAAAAGCGCTGTATGAATCCACAGCGGAAAAAACCGATGTCGCCCCCGTCAGAGAACTCTTCAAAATGCTGGCGGAAGAAGAAACGAAACATATAGAAATTCTTAACAAGCAATTCGTCCGGGTTTCTCACGGTGAATCCTTCGATTCGAAAGGCCTGGACGCCATAAAAGGAACTTACGTGGACCCGGTGTTAAGCGGGAAGATCGTTAAAGGGATTTCCGGGGCCGGGTACGAAGCTGCCGTGATCGCCGCCTCACTGGAATTCGAAAAAAACGCCGTTGCCTATTACGGGGAACAAGAAAAAGCCGCCCAATCCGCAGACGAAAAACAACTTTTCAATTGGTTGGTAAGATGGGAAACCGACCACATGACCATGCTGGCTGCCATCGACAACGAAATCAAAGAACAAATCTGGTACGATAACCAATTCTGGCCACTGGATTAATAAGTATTCGACAACCAGGGGGACTCTTTTCGCGAAAAGCCGCCCCCCTGGACCCCCCGGAAAAGCTTTTGATCCGTGGATTCTATTCTCTCCGTGCCATAATAAAACCCCACCGTGTGGGGCTAGTCATGGCGTAATGCTTCGATGGGATCGAGACGTGAGGCTTTTACTGCGGGGTAAATGCCGAAAACAAGCCCGATAAAGGCGCACACTCCCACAGAGAGTAAAATAGCAAACAATGACCACCCCACAGGCCACCCGGTAAAAGTAGAAATGGCCAGGGATAAAACCGCACCGAACAGGATCCCGCACATAGCGCCTACGGCTGAGACAGTAAAGGTCTCCATTAAAAATTGAATTTTTATGTCTTTTTGCGTTGCGCCCAATGACCGACGAAGACCGATCTCCCGCGTTCGTTCCAAAACCGTAGCCAACATGATATTCATAATGCCGATGCCGCCTACCAGCAGCGAAATCCCGGCAATGCACGCCATAACGATAGTAAAGATATCCTGGGTCTTCTTGTGCTGGTCGAGCAGCGCTTCAGGCACGATCAATTCGTAATCGTCCACTTCTTTGTGACGCCGCTTCATCAAATGCGATAAACTGGCTGCCGCTACACTGCTGGGCACACCTTCCCGGAGCTGGACCCGAAACTCATCGATCTCGGATTCGAGGGGTTTGAAACGAAACAACTTCAACGCGGTCCGGAGTGGAATATATATATTGTTCTGCTCCCCATTTAACGAAATCCCTTCAAACTCGCTCTTGGTGAGGTTCCGGTCTTTGATCACTCCCACTACCGTCATCCATACATGGTTTATTTTAATGTGTCGGCCAAAAGGGTCCTCACTGGGAAACAGTACCTGGGCGGTACGGCTCCCGATCACACAAACCGGCGAAAACGTGATATCGTCGATGGGCAATAGAAACCGGCCTTTCTCCATCACCAGGTTCGCCATTTCTTTGTGACTCGGTGTCACGGCAGTTACCGCGGCATCACTCAGGGCCGCATGACTGAATAATGAATAGGTTTTAACCTGCTTGCATGCGCTGGAAGCAGAAAGAAAAGGAAGCGTCTCGCGCACGGCGTTCAAATCCTGGAGCGTCAAGCCGATGGAACTCTCCCGGATTTCTTTTAATTGGGTATCATCATATACTTTGGATTTGACGATGATATTTCGAAGCCCCATCGAATCGATCAAGGATAAAGCCTCTTTTTCCGCCCCTTTCCCGATACTCAGCATCGCGATTACTGCGCCCACCCCGAAAATCATTCCCAATAAAGTCAGGATTGTACGTAGTTTATGGTGCATCAACGATTCGATCGAATCCAGTATCTCTAATTTTATATTCATGGTATCCTCATTCCTGGTCCTGGCTTTTTACATCGCCCAGCACTACCATTTCGCCCTCGGCCAGGCCTTTGGTTATTACAGTTTGGGTGAGGCTCCGGTCGCCGGTTTCCACTTGTTTTTTTTGTATCGATGACCCTTTTTTGATAAAAACGTAGGGTTTGCCTTTCTCGAAGATGATGGCCTGGTTGGGAATGGCAATCACATCTTTTTTTTCTTGAGCAAGAATCCATATATGTACCTGGTTCCCCGGTTTCATTTTTTTGGGTTCCGTTTTCTTTAAGCTGGCTTTGATCTCAAAATACTTCAAGGTGGATTCTTCTTCGAGAGGTTTGGCTATGGTATCGATGGTGTTGACTGTTCCTGGGTAGATTTCGCGGGGTGAGGCGTCCAACCTCACGGAGACAGGGAGTTTATCTTTTAGGCCCGCAGCTTCGGACTCTAGCACCCACGCTTTGACTTCCATTAGGGATAGATCGGGTAATTTTCCCAGGGGATACCCGGGGTAAACCGAATTACCCACTTGAGGTTTTTCACCCCGCCAGTTTTTAGAGTATATCAGTACGCCATCATGGGGCGCTTTGATTTCCAGTTTATCCAACATGGAGTTGTATTGGTCGACTTTCATCTGGCTCATCTGGCGTTTTAATCGAAGCAATTGCAATTCGGTGCGGGCTTTATCTTCTAGTTGTTTTTTCTTTTTTTCAAAATATTCGGTTTTCTTTTTCAAGTATTCGAGGTCCAGGGTGGCATCGATGATCTGGTTGCGGGAATAAATCGTTTCGTCCCGGGCGCCGTAGAGTTCCGACATGTTTTTTTCGATGCGGGTCATCTCCAGTTGGCCCAGGAGTTCATTTTTTTCTTTTTCCATTTCTTTTTCTTTTTGGAGGATTTCCAGGTCCATTTTGGAAATGGTGAATTTTTCAGCTTTGATTCGATCGAGATAAGACATGGAATCGAGTCGAGCGATGACATCGCCGCCTTTGACTTTGGAGTTTTCAGGGGCCAACCATGCGACATATTGTTGGCTGCGGAGTTCTTGGGGGACAAAAATCGTAGTGGAACGTACGGCTTGCAACTCCCCGAAAGCGGGGATCACGACTTTGAAAGTTCCTTTTTGTGCTTTAAACAGGGCAAAGGTGGAGGAAGTCGAAGAACCGCACCCGGGGATACATGTTCCCAGGATAATGATGGTGAAAGAAGCCAGGCAGATCGAGGCCGCGAAATAAGCGGTGCGTTTGGGTTTAGGGATACGGTTAATCATTGTTCACCTCTTTTTTCTTTAACGGGATGGCCACACGGTCCCGGGGTTTTAGACCTTCTTTCACTTCCACCATCCCGCCGGATTGAATCCCGATTTGGATGGGGACCAGGGTTTTACCCAGGAAAGTTTTTTTTCGGACAAAAACTCGTCCTTCGTGGAAAATGAGGGCGGATTCGGGTATGGAGAGTACGTGATCCCTGGAAGCGATAATGATATCCACGCTGGCGGCCATGCCGGGTCTCATGGATTGTGGGTCCGGGTTTTTTAGAGTAATGATGGCATCGAACACGACAGCGGGTTGGTCGTCGGTTTTAATTCGAAATATTCGTCCCAGGGATTTGACGATCCCGCGGTACACACGATCGGGGTTGGAGTCGAGGCGGATTTCTGTTTTCAAACCCACTTTCACTTTATTCGCCTCGGATTCGGGTATGGCTGAGAGGATTTCCATTTGAGTAAGATCCGGGAGTTCCATGATAATGCTGCCCATCCAGCATTGATCGCCGGGGGCTTTTTTTTTCCCGTCATAATCCGGGTAATAGACCACGATCCCGTTCATGGGGGCTTTGACATCCAGCGCGGCAATTTCTTTATTAATCACTACTAACTCGCGCTCCAGGCGTTTTATTTTTTGAATTTGCACATTAATACGGGTCTTCATCCCGCTTTCCTGGTTTTTTATCCGTTCCCGGATTAATTGGACTTTCATATTGGCCAGTTCCGCATCCATGCGGGATTTTTTTAATTCATTCAACTGGATGTACTCTTCCGGTTGGTTGGCTTTTTGGTCTGTTTTTTGTTTGAGCATCCGTAATTCCGCGAATTGGAGTTGGAGTGAATCCATTGCTTCTTGTTCCACCAGCCGGATTTTTTCCAATTCTTTTTTAGCGGACTCCATTTCAGTTTGTCTTGTGCGGACCCGGTCCGTTAATTGCCTGGGGTCGAAAGAAAGGATCACGTCGCCTTGGCGAACTTCTTTTCCTTCGGGTGTCATGTTGGAGATGACAAAGTTCCACAAATACTCGACCGGGGGAGGGGTGATGTAGCATGACTTCGATGATTGGAGTCTACCCACGGCATGCACTTTGATATGAAAAGGTCCCGATGTGACGGATACGACCTGGAAAGTCCCGCTGCGGGAGCAGGATACGTAACCGATCGCCAGGATGAACAACCCGGCGGTGGCAAAGATGATTATTCGTTTAATGCGTTTCACTCTTCTTTTCTCCTTTTCGGTTATTCCCATTGGTGTGTAATTGCGATGGGTCTACGGGTTCCAGGGTTGTTTTCTCTTCCACCCATTTCGATCCCGTGGAGTTTGGGTTTATGGCCAGGAAGAATTCGTTGAAATCCAGGTGGTTGACTTTTAGCGGTTCTTTTCCTCCCGGTTTCACCCAGAAGTATTGTCCGTCGAAATAAGCCATTTCGATCGGTACCAGCAAGACGTCCGGGTAATGGGCGGATTCGATCATGCATTTCACGCTCATCCCGGGTTTCATGAGTGCAGTGTCGGGTTTATCCATGGATATATTCACTTTAAAGTAATAGGCGCGGCTCCACAGTTTTTTTAATTCCGCGTTGCTGAAAACATTGGTAATAGTTCCGGTTCGTTTCGATTTCGAATCGGGGTAGCCGTCCAGTGTAAATATGACTTTTTGGCCCGGTTTGACTTTACCGGCGATCGATTCATTGATCCACGCTTCGATGTATAGGGAATCGACATCCGGGATGGAGGCAACGCACATACCGGGGAACACATTCATTCCTACTTGTATTTTTATGCCGGTCCAATCGTGGGTGCCGTACATCATTGTTCCTTTGGTTTTGGAAACCAGGTTGAGTTGGGAGATTTGTTGTTCGAGTTTTTCGAGTTCGGATTTTTTTTGATCGATATCGATGGCGATGGTTTTCATTTGGGAGTTCAGTTCTGCCAATTTTAAATTTCGTAATTCTTGAGTGCTTTTTAGGAGTTGTTTCGATCGTTCCAATTCGGCTTGAACCCGGTCATAATCATATTTTGACGTAATTTCTTTCGGGATGGATGCATCGATTTCCCGTTTTTTTACTTCGATTTCAGTTTGTTTGACACTGAGGTTGAGTTCGAAAGTTTGGTACTGTAAATCGGCTTTTTTTTGGGTCAGTTCTTTTTGTTTGAGTTCCAGCGAGGCCTGGGCGTTTTCCAGGTCTGTAGAGATGGATGCGGTATCGAAGCGGACCACCGGGTCCCCCGGGTTGATGGAAGTTCCTTCTTTGGCCATCCATTTGATGGGGAGTTGCCACCGGTCTGTGGCGGGAACGAGGAAGCGTTCGGCTTTTTGTGCCTGGATGCTGCCGGTTAGAATAATATTTTTTTTAAAATCCCCGCGGGTTATGGTGGGTTTACTGGGCAGGAGGGGTAGAAGGAGATAAAACAGGAAAAAAGCGGGTAAAAGGTTTTTTAAACACCGTTTAAAGGGATCGGTTCCCGGTTTAAGCGATTTAGTTTTCGGTATCATCGATGATTCTCCCATCTTTAAGGTGGATCACCCGTTTGGCGTATTCGGCTATATCGTGTTCGTGGGTGACCATGACAATGGTTTGGCCGTTTTTATGGAGTTCCGCGAAGAGTCGCATGATATCGTGAGCAGTGGTTGAATCCAGGTTGCCGGTGGGTTCGTCTGCGAAGATGATATCCGGGTTATTAATGAGGGCGCGGGCGATGGCCACGCGTTGGCGTTCTCCCCCTGAAAGCTGGGAAGGATTGTGGGTCATGCGATGTCCTAAACCGACTTGTTGGAGTGCTTTTTCTGCGCGCGTTGTATGTTCGTCCGCATCTATGGGAGAGTATTTCAGTGGCAGTGCGACATTTTTTAAAGCGTTCAACCGCGGTAATAAATTGAAATTTTGAAACACGAAGCCAAGGTGTCGGTTGCGTATACCCGACAGTTGGTCGTCGTCCATCCGGCTGACTTCTCTCCCGTTCAGTTGGTAAGAGCCTTCAGTGGGTGTATCCAGGCATCCCAGTATATTCATCAACGTGGATTTCCCTGAACCCGAAGCCCCCATTACTGCGATAAATTCGTTCTTTGCAATGGACAAATTTACGCCGTCCAGGGCATGGACGATGATATCTCCCATCGGGTAAAATTTTTTTAAATTCCTTAATTTTAACATCCGTAATCTCCATTAATAACTTCTATTTGTAACAGGGCAAAATGGTTAGTTCTATTATAAATTCTAAGTAAAATATTTTATACGGGGAATTAAATGATTTGTTTATCCCGGGGATTTTTTTTAAGAAGTGATTTGTATTTCCTTTCCTCCTTTTCAGGGCCAACTTGATTTTGCTTCTTTGTTAAAGGGGGATATAGGTAGAGGCGAACGCAGCCGCGTCAATCCGAATTAAGTTAGCGTTAACAGGCGCAGTTCATAAAGGTGCACATCGATTCAATAGGTTTTAAGATGGGGATCTCCGATATTTTCTGGGGATCAAGGGAACCCGACATGGCTGCGCCCATTAAGTCGAACCATTGGTCCATGTATTCGTCTCCAAAATCAGCGCCGGCGGGCACAAGGATGCCTTCGATTTTGGTCAGGTCGCATTGGGCTTCGCAGGGGGAAAAGCACCCGGAGCTTATTTTTCCGTGAGAAAATTGTATTTCTTTCAGTGTTTCTGCCGGGATAGCGACTCCTTTTTTGGATAGGTCGGCTTCCAGTGCGGCCAGGACGGCCCATTTCGCCCCGTATTTTTTTAGCAGGTCAAGGGATACCCTTGCGTCTTCTACTTGTGTACTCATATTTACCTCCGAATTAGTTATATTTTTGGTAAGGATTATAAGAATTTCGGAATGGAAAGTCAAGAGGAGGGGAAATACCCGAAAAAGACTTCCGTATATTCCAACGCTCTCTTAAATTGATAATTGATAATTCGTAAAATCGGTCTCCGTTCCCCGTTTCTCAAAACTAAACCGGCGCGCAACGCTGTTCGTGGATGGGCTTCGCAGAGAATTCTCTCTCTTCACTGCGCCGGGAAATTGCAAATAATTTCGCGATGTGCTATACTTTCTGCGAAGGTGAACGGCCATGGTATTACTCCATTTTTAACATTGAGGGTCTCATCCGTTTCCGGGTCCTCGGAGCCGATGATCGGCGGAGAGGTGAAGTGGAAGGGGATACCGACTAAAGCCCCTGACTTTAATTTAAAGCGAATTATAGGCTTAAGTTAGTGACATTCTTGACTGTCCCCTTTTTTCCCTAAAGCTAAAAAACCTCAATCCCTGAATGGAATTAAAATGAGTATCTAAAGTAAAAATTGGTACTCCCTGGGTAATACACACCTGGGCAATGATTATATCGATCGGTGGGATTGTAATTCCCCCTTCTCTTAGTAATCTATCCATTTTCCCGGCTAAATCCCAATCCTTTTCTGTCATTGGTAGTCTTTTTAAGACTTTTAAAAGTGCCATTGTTTTCTTGCATTCGGACTCTCTTAGTCCGCGACGAATCTCAAATAAAATAGGTCCGCATGTTAAAACTCTATTCTCATCCAATAATTGTTTCATGATTTCATTTATATTTGCGGGTTTACCACGAAAAGCAGCAATCCAAACCGAGGTATCTACCATTATTTCTTCATTAAGAAGGCTCACCATCAACCCCAATATTACTGAGCCATGCGGCACGTTCCAGGTCAGCCCGGTTTCCGTCCTCGATGGCTTTTTCATCTATATTGATTTTTCCGAGTCGATCGGACAGTTTTTTGAGCTTGGCTGTGCGAATTTGTTCTTTTAGTGCATCGGTTACCGCGGCTTTTTTTGTTCTTGCCAGGGAATATTTCATTAATTCACTAACCAATCTACTGTCAAGAGTAACTCTCGTATTCATTGCTTTACCTCATTTATACGGATAATATAATAATTTTGAAAGATTGTCAACACTATTTTCCTGGTTATTTTTTTCCCAAATCCCCACTGCGTGGGGGGCGTTTGCAGGGCCGGGATATTCGAACAACGCTCAAGAATCTATTGACTCCGGTAATAAATAATCGATAATCCTCTCATATTTAATACATATCATAATCAAAAGCTTTTGGAAAGGATTGCACCCCTGGCGGGTCCGGAAACCTCGCCCTTCGTGAGGGCTTTTCTCGAAAAGGGTTCTGGTTGTCGAAGACAAATCAGGCGGTGGATTTTGGAGCGGTTTGCTTTCTTTTTTGGCCTATGATACAATCAAATTGTTTTTACCAGCGAAAAGGAGGCTCATATGAGACGGTTTAGTTCTTATGGACCCATAGACCCGGAAATAAATTATTTTGTACCGCGAAAAGACTTAATCGAAATGGCGTATAACCAATTGATAGGAGCAAACCCTTCTAAGGGTGGTCATTACTTTACCGTTTGGGCTCCGCGTCAAACCGGGAAAACCTGGCTGATGCAAGAAGTAATCGAAAAAATCGATCAAACCGGGCAATACCATGTGGCTATTATGACCCTGGATCGCGCTAAAACCGAAAAAGAAGAAAAAGAAATCGTCTCCATTTTAATCGACAAAATGCAAACAGCCTTTGCCAGGAAATTCCCCCCCTTACAAAAGATTAACGAAATCCCGTCTCTTTTTACAGCATCCTATTTTCAAAAACCCGTGATCCTCGTATTGGATGAATTCGATGCCCTGGAAGAGGAATGGATTAGCAGTTTTGCCGGTATTTTCAGGGATATGTTTATCAGCCGGACCAATGAACGAAAAAGGAGCAGCGGCGAGAAAACATATCTTCTTCACAGTGCAGCCTTAATCGGGGTCCGCAGCGTCCTGGGCATCGAAAACCAAAAAGGCTCTCCCTTTAATGTCCAGCGCAGTGTTCATATCCCCAATTTGACCTACGATGAAGTAAAGGGGATGTTTAAATGGTATGAAAAAGAGAGCGGCCAGGAGGTAGATGACGCAGTGGTCCGGGAACTGTATGAAGAAACCCGCGGCCAACCCGGTTTAACCTGCTGGTTCGGCGAACTCCTCACCGAAAACTATAACCACCACACCCAAAAACCCATTACTATGATTAATTTTAAAGAAGCCTACAGCGCAGCGACCCACATCCTCCCCAATAATAATATTTTAAACCTCATAAGCAAAGTCGATAAACCCCCTTACGATGATATGGTCATGGAGTTTTTTAAAACCGGGGAGAAAATCGAATTTAAATTCAATAACAAAGATATCAACTATTTATACTTGAATGGGGTAATCGATGAAGAAAAAGCAGCGGATGGCGTGTACTACCTAAAATTTTCCTGCCCCTTTGTACAAAAAAGCCTATTCGATTATTTTTCCAACCGATTTTTCAATTACATGGGTCAGTTGATCCACCCCCTGGATACCATGAAAGACGCCATCGACGAAGAAACCCTCCACCTCCCCAATATCATTAAACGCTACCAGGTCTATTTATCAAAAAACCATGAAATTTTTTTCAAGAATGTTCCCCGCCGTAAAACCGATTTGAAAATCTATGAAGCTGTTTATCATTTTAATTTATTTCGATACCTCTACGATTTACTAAAGAGTCGCGGGGTGGACGTGATCCCCCAATTCCCGACCGGGAACGGCAAGATCGATTTGATACTCAAATACCGGGGAAAAATCCATGCCCTGGAGTTAAAAAGTTTCAAAGATATGTATTCCTTTGAAAAAGGGATTCATCAAGCAGCAGAATACGCGAAACAATTGGATTTAAAGGAGATCGCTTTCCTCGTATTCGTTGAATTGACCGCGGAAGAGGCCAAACAACTCCAGCAAGAGGTTGATAAAGACGGCGTTAAAGTAGTCGTTCTACCTGTCGGAATTATTTAAAAGACATACAGGGGCTTTGGAATTTTTTAGAATCGAACTGTTTTTTTGACTTTCTTTTTCAAAACCGAATCCTGAACGATGGAGACCTGGTCACTGTCCCACTCGATTCCATATTCCCGCATTGGCCCCGGGGTTCTCTTAATACGGAGAAGTTGAGCCGGAAGTTTTCTTTTCTTATGCATTAGACTTATGCTCATCTGCTTGAAATTTAGGGAGTGTATACTATTTTGTGTAAATTAGTAAAGTGAAATATTCCAAATCGATTTAGCCTGTAGTCCACGGATTAAATGTAAATCGAGAATAAACAATTGCTGATCGGGGATTAACAGATGT
>Ga0105104_10000064_pt1 | contig 68206 bp, 60 predicted proteins | sample PPLLaktember2015_3_FD_87034 | JGI IMG/M metagenome (GOLD analysis project Ga0105104, IMG submission 87034) | Freshwater sediment microbial communities from Prairie Pothole Lake near Jamestown, North Dakota, USA - PPLs Lake P7 Core (6) Depth... | ecosystem: Environmental > Aquatic > Freshwater >... | reverse complement strand
CGGAAGAAGCATCCGTTCTACGGGCATTCCGACGCGGATTTCTTCATCGCCGTGAAGGACGGCCGGGACGCGGGCCGGATCGCGGTCCTGGAAAACAAACCCTACAACAAGTATCACAACCGCAGGATCGCCTCGTTCTTCCTGTTCGAATGCATCGACGATCCTGAAACCGCCGGCGCCCTCTTCGAGCAGGCTTTCGAATGGGCCCGTAAACGCGGGTTGAACGGCATCCAGGGCCCGAAAGGGTTCGGCCCGCTCGACGGTTACGGAATGCTGGTCGAGGGGTTCGACCGCCGGCAGACGATGATGATGTCGGCCTACAACCCCCCGTATTACGCCCGCTTTATGGACGCGCTGGGCTTCCGCAAGGAAGTGGATTTCATCACCTGCCTCGTCCGCCGCGATCAGTTCATCCTTCCGGCGCGGGTGCGCTCCATCGCCGAGCGGGTGATCCGGCGCGGTTCCTTCAAGGTGCTTTCATTTAAAAATAAAAAGGAACTGCTCCGCTGGATCCCCAGTTTTATCAAGGCCTACAACGCCGCGTTCGTTAAAAACTGGGAGTACTACCCGCTCACCGATTGGGAAGTGGACTTCGTCGTGGATAATATTATGCAGTTCCTGGACCAGGACCTGATTAAAATCATGATCCACAAAGACGAAGTGGTGGGATTCATTCTTTCCTTCCCCGATATCTCCGCCGCCCTGCAGCGGACCCGGGGGTACGTCCCGCCCCTGGCCCTCATGGATAACATCCCCCCGCCCCTGGCGATCCCGGACATTCTCCGGGAAGTCTCCCGAACCGAATGGCTCGCGCTGAACGGCGGGGGGATTCTTCCCGAATTCAAGGGGGTCGGCGGAAATGCGCTGATGTATTCGGAGATGGAAAAAACGATCAACAGCCACTTCCGGCGGTTCAATTACGGCGAGCTTTGCCAGGTGGCGGAAACGGCGAAGGAAATGCGCTCCGACCTCGCCAACCTCGGCGGAGCCTTCCACAAGAACCACCGGGTGTTTATCCGCGAGATTTAACAAAGCGCGCGTCCGAACGACGCGCGCGGAAAACCGCGCAAGGATCGCCGGCCGCAGACCGCGTCCATTTCGTCGCCAAGGAGATTTCTGTGATAACGATCGAACGTATCGACTCCCGCAAGCGGTCCGATGTCATTCGCTTCTTCCGAATCCCGTTCCCGATTTTCTCCGGAAACAAACAGTGGGTGCCGCCGATGTGGGGCGACCTATCCCTGCAACTCAACCGGAAGAAGCACCCCTTTTACGAACACTCCGACGCGGATTTCTTCATCGCCGTGAAGGACGGGGCCGACGCGGGGCGGATCGCCGTCCTGGAAAACAAACCCTACAACAAGTATCACGATCGCAAGCTGGCTTCGTTCTTCCTGTTCGAAACCGTCGACGACCCGCAGGTGGTGAAGGCGCTGTTCGACGCCGCCTTCGCCTGGGCGCGCGCGCGCGGGCTGAACGGCATGCAGGGGCCGAAGGGATTCGGCCCGCTCGACGGATACGGCATGCTGGTGGAAGGGTTTGAACACCGCCAGACCATGATGATGTCGGCCTACAACCACGCGTATTACCCCCGCCTGGTGGAAGCCCTCGGTTTCCGCAAGGAAGTGGATTTCATCACCTGCGCCATCCCGCGCGTGAAGTTCACCTTTCCGGAGCGCGTCTACCGTTTGGCGGAAAGAGTCCAGAAGCGCGGCACGTTCCGCGTGCTCCAATTCAAATCCAACAAGGATATGATGACCTGGATCCCGAAATTCATCAACACCTACAACAAAACTTTTGTGAAGAACTGGGAGTACTACCCGCTCTCGGATCACGAAGTGAATTTCGTCGTCGACAACATCACCCAATTGATCAACTACGATTTCATGAAAATCATCGCCCATGAGGATGACGTGGTCGGTTTTGTGATCGCCTTTCCCGACGTATCCGCCGCGCTGCAACGCATCCGGGGTTACATCCCCCCGTTTTCATTCTTAGATCCCCTTCCTTCTCCGCTGGCGCTGATCGATATTCTGCGCGAGGTGAACCGCACCGATTGGATGGCGGTCAACGGGGCGGGCATTCTCCCGGAATATCGGGGGCTCGGCGGCAACGTTTTGCTTTATACGGAATTGGAAAAAACCCTCAACATGCACCACCAGCAATTCAAGTACGGGGAAATGTGCCAGGTGGCGGAGACGACCAAGGAAATGCGCGCGGATCTGATCAATATGGGCGGGACTCCCCATAAAAACCACCGCGTCTTTATCCGGGATCTGTAAACGCGGTTTGCTTTCGGCTTCCTTTTTGACCATCCACGAAATTCTTGTGGATGGTTTTTTCTTTTCCGGCTGGAATTGGAACGGATACATCCTTCGGACGGGTTTTCCCGACCCGCCGGTCGGTAACTATTGGATGGAATACAAGATCGCGATAAGAAATCCGCAAGCAACGCTCCCGTTCGTTCGAGGAATTCCATTAAAGAAGAGAGGCAATTCGGAAAATTTTCAACTCGGATCAACCGAATGCGTTCGTGCGAACCCCGGCACGGATTCAAATTAACGATAGTTTAATCTTCGGGATCCTTCCCTGTGATAGAATTTTTTATAGACAAGTCTTCGGGTGCCCCCCTCACCCGAGGACTTGTCTATTTATCGGGAACTTCATTATTTGTCGGGATTGCCTATTCCCCCCTCCCGGGGTAGACTTCACCCGGTTTACCATGCGAATCCTGGTTGTCTCCGATATCCATGCGAATCTCACCGCCCTGGACGCAGTGCTCGAAGACGCCGGGATGTTTGATGCTGTATGGTGCCTGGGCGATCTCGTCGGCTACGGACCGGATCCGAACGAATGCGTTCAGCGCATCCGGGATTTCCCCGAAGTCCTGTGCATCGGCGGCAACCATGACAAAGCAGCCATCGGCGACCTGTCGCTGGATGCCTTCAACGGCGAAGCCCGCCGCGCGCTCGAGTGGACTCACCGCCAGTTAACCCCTGAGACGATCCAATTTCTTCACGATCTTCCGGAACGGCAGGTGCAGGAGCCGTACACACTCGCCCACGGAAGCCCGCGCCGCCCGCTTTGGGAATACCTGCTGGACGCGCCCCGGGTGCAGACCAGCTTCGCCTTCTATAAAACGCTCTATTGCCTGGTCGGACACAGCCACGTCGCCATCGCCTTTCAGCTCAACGAACGCAACCGGTGCGTGACGTATCTTCCCTCCCACAGCAGCACGTTCGTCCTCGGGTACCAGCGGATGATCATCAATCCCGGTTCCGTCGGCCAGCCGCGGGACCAGGATCCGCGCGCCGCGTACTCCCTCCTGGATACCGATACCATGGAATGGGAATGGCACCGGGTGGAATATTCCATCGAGACGGTCCAATCCCGAATGCGGCTCGCCGATCTTCCATCCCGCCTGATCCTCCGCCTCGAAGAAGGCTGGTAAGCCTTGCGGCCTTCCGGAACCTTCGCCGCCGCTGCGGCGTCGGGTAAGGTGTAACCCATAACACCCGGGAATTCTTCAGGAGGAGATATGAAAAAAGCCGTTCTTTCCCTTTCCTTCATCGTAATACTGCTACTCAGCGCCTGCGGGGCGGCCACCATGGCCTCTCAGAACACCGAATTCGACATGGTGATGGGGGGCGGTGCTGCGGTGCCGGAAAGCGCCGCCCGTGAAAAGGCCGGCGCCCCGTCGGATTCCGCGCTTCCGGAACCGGCGGCCAATCCGGCCGACCGGATCGTCCTGATGGATGCGTCGCTGACGCTGGTCGTAAACGACCCCTCCGACGCGGCCTCGAAAATCACCGACATGGCGTTTGCCAAAGGCGGCTGGGTGGTGGAATCCAACATCACCCAGAGCGTCTACGGCGAGGCGGGCGAAAAATATTACGCCGGCCAGATCTCGATCCGGGTGCCCGCCGACTCGGCCGACGAGTTGAAGGCCACCCTGGCGGAGATCGAAGCGCTGGCGGTGGAGGTAAAAAGCCGTTCGCTGAACGGCCGCGACGTCACCGCCGAATATACCGACGCGCAATCGCGCCTGCGCAACCTGCGCGCCTCGCAGGAGCGCCTGCTGAAAATCATGGAGACCGCCGCGGATCCCGAAGATGTCCTCGCGGTGGAGGCGCAGTTGCGCCAGGTGATGGGTGAAATCGAGGTCCTGGAAGGCCAGATCAATTATTACGACACCGCCTCGAAGTATTCGCTCATCACGATCACGCTCCAGCCGTACATCCCCTCCCAGCCGATCTCGATCGGCGGCTGGCATCCGGAGGGAGTGGCCAAGGAAGCCCTCGAAGACCTGATCCACGGCCTGCAGGATCTGGTGGATGTCCTCATCCGGCTGGGCATCTGCGGAATCCCGGTGCTGCTCGTGATCGCGTTGTTCGTAGCGCCGTTTGTTCTGGTCACGCGCTACTTCGTGCGCCGTTACAACAAGCGTCACCCGCCGAAAACCTCCGCATAACCAAACCAGGCCCGGCGCCCGCCGGGCCTTTTTATTCCGTTTGATTCCCGGCGGCAATCGGGTAGAATGCTTTTATGGAATCCGCGTCCCCCCGCCGCCTGCTCGACGAACGTTTCAACGCCGTGCAAACCGAATTGTTGCGCATGGGCGAGCTCGTCGCGCGGGCCATCGACCAATCCGTGCAGGCTTGGCGCGGACGCGACCGCTCCCTCGCCGAGCAGGTTGTCGCCGGCGACGCGGAGTTGAACCGGATGCGGTACGAAGTGGAAGAATCCTGCCTGGCGCTGATCGCGACCCAGCAGCCTACGGCGGGCGATCTGCGCGCCATCCTGGCCATGGACACCCTCGCGGTGGAACTCGAGCGCATGGGGGATCACGCCGAGGGGATCGCCAAGATCGTCCTGCGCATGGGCGACGAACCGCCGATCCAGCCGCTTCCGGAAATTCCCGCCATGGCGGAATTGTGCCGGAAGATGCTGGCCGAAAGCCTGCAGACCTTCGTGGCGCGCGACCCGAAAGCCGCGCACCGGGTGGGCGAACAGGACGACGAGGTTGACCGCCTCTACCGGGCTTTGTTCGACCGGGTCGTGGCCGCCATGGCCAAAGACCCCTCGATTGTCGAACGCGGAACGTACCTGTTATGGATTGCGCACAATCTCGAACGCATCGGCGACCGGATCACCAATATCAGCGAACGCGTGATCTTTATGACCACCGGCCAGATCGGAATGATCTACCCGTAAATTCCGCCTCTGAACCCGGATGCGGCTCTGTTCCGGCCGCGATCCGGCGGCCCTGCCGGTCTTGCGCGCCGGCAACCGCCCGGGAGCCGAAGTGACCCTGCGGCATACTTTCCCGCCCGATCCCCAAATTTCCCTACGCGAGCGCATGGTCCGCGACCAGGTGGAACGGCGCGGCGTGCGCGACCCGCGGGTTCTGGAGGCCATGCGCACCGTACCCCGGCACCTGTTTCTTTCCGGTCTCGAACGCTCCTCCGCTTATAACGACACCCCCCTGCCGATTGGCTGTCATCAGACCATCTCCCAGCCGTACATCGTGGGCTTCATGACGGAAGCCCTGGCGCTCAAGGAGCCGGAGACGGTCCTGGAGATCGGGACGGGGTCCGGTTATCAGACGGCGATCCTCGCCTGCCTGGTCCGGAAGGTCATCTCGATCGAGCGGGTTGCCGATCTGGCGGATCGGGCCCGGGAAAACCTGCTCGCGCTCGGCATCGATAACGCCGAAGTCATAGCCGGTGACGGGACCGCCGGCTGCCCGGATCGGGCGCCGTTCGATGCCGTCCTGGTCACCGCCGGCGCTCCGGAAGCACCCCGGCCGCTCTTGGAGCAGCTTGCTTCCGGAGGACGTCTGATCGCGCCCGTCGGCGGACGCTCGATGCAGGAATTGGAGTTATGGACGCGGACCCGGGCGGGTTTCGATCAACGCCGCCTGATCCCCGTCGTGTTTGTTCCCCTGATCGGTGAATTCGGTTGGAAGGAATGAACGCCCGTATCCGGCGGCTAGGCCCGCCTCCGAATGCCGATCATCCGGTTTGAGAATGATAAAATTTTACGTATACGGCCGTTCTGCATTCCGACTCCATCCACTCCCGGCCGGGCGAAACGGTATGCATAAACTCGCGCGGTTCTCTCTCGTCTTTTTCCCCGCCTTTTTTTGTTCGTGCAATCTGGCGATTACGCCGGTTGCGCCCTCGCCCACCCATTCGCCGACCGCAACATTCACGCCCACCGCCACCGCAATTCCTACCGAAACCCCCACGCCCTCTCCCACTCCGCGACCGGCAGCGAAGCGGGTGGTCATCATCTCCGTCGACGGGCTCCGGCCGGACGGCCTGCTGCAGGCTAACATCCCGCGGATCAGCGGATTGATCAACGGGGGTGCATTTACATTCACCGCCCGGACCATCCTTCCCAGCGGCACGCTCCCGGCCCACGCATCAATGGTTTCCGGCCGATGCGTGTCCAAGCACGGGATCATTTGGAACGACCTGATCCCCTCCGAAGAACCGCTGCAGGGTGCGACCGTTTTTTCCCTCGCCAAGGAGGCGGGCTTGCGCACGGTGATGGTCGTGGGGAAGGAAAAGTTGATCACGCTGGCCCGGCCCGGAACGGTGGATACATTCCGCTTTATTAGCGGCAGTGACGAAGCTATCGTCCAGGCCGCGCTGTATGAAGCCTCCTCCGGTTTCGGCGTCCTCTTCGTGCACCTGATCCTTCCGGATTTCTTCGGCCACTCGGCGGGCTGGATGTCGCCCGCCTATCTCGGGGGCATCGGCCGGGACGACGCCGCCGTCGGCACGCTTCTTGACGGATTGGGGGCGCTCGGGCTGATGGACAATGCCCTTATCATCCTGACGGCGGATCACGGCGGTCACGACCTGACGCATGGAACATATCAGAAGGAAGATATGACGATCCCCTGGATTGTCTTTGGTTTAGGAGTGCCCGCGGGTATACCGATCGAGGTGCCGGTATCGGTCATGGACACCGCGGCAACGGCGGTCTGGGGGCTGGGGTTGACCGTGCCCGCCGACTGGGATGGCCGGCCGGTAGTGGAGGCGTTTGGATTACAGGCGGAGCTTCTGCCCATCGCCACGGCTTCCGCAACGCGATGTGGAATTTGAATGATCAGGGGGGATCCTCGGAGCAACACAACGGGCGCGGTGACCGCGCCCGTTTTTTCGCCTTATCCTTATCGTTACGGCGCCTGAACTTTATCCTCCGGCCACCACCACGCGATCCCGGCCCTGCTGCTTTGCCCGGTACAATGCCGCATCCACAGCGGCCAACAGGGTGTCGCGCGTTTGGCCGTGTTCCGGAAATGCGGCGATGCCGATAGATACCGTCACGGGACCCAGAGGCTGGTCGTGATGGGTTATTTTTAACGAACGGATCCCGTCGCGGATTTGCTCGACCCGCTGCCGCGTGGATCCCAGTGTGGCATCCGGCATAATAAGCGTAAACTCGTCTCCCCCGTACCGGCAGGCGATATCCTCGGCTCGGGTGCTTGAATGCAGCCACTCGCCGATCGCCTGCAGCAGGGCGTCTCCCGCTTCGTGTCCGAACGTATCGTTTACCTGTTTGAGGCGGTCCACATCCAGCATGACCACTCCCAGCGAGGTCGCTTTTCGTTTGGCACGAGCCAGCTCGCGCAATAGCGATTCTTCCAGGTAGCGCCGGTTGAATAAACCGGTGAGGGCGTCCCGGATGGATTGCACGCGCAGGTTCTCCCGCAAGGTTAAATTCGCCAATGCCAGCGATATATGATCGGCCGCCGTGATGGCGAGTTGTTGCATGCTATCCGTGATCGTCTCCGCCTCCCCCGTCACCCGCCGGTTCCACAAGTGAAGCAGGCCGATGGTATCCCCTTGGGCGATCAACGGAATGCATAAATAATCCGCCGACTCCGCGGTTTCCGGCGGCAGGTGGGCGCATGAGATTCCGGGATGGGTCGTGTTCACCACATACAGGCGTCCATTGCGAATCCCCAGGCAATCCTGGGGCGGGAAAGGCTTTACCGTTCCCGGATCCTCCCCCCAGCTTAAGGCGCTTTCCAATTGGCCGGGATCTCCGCTGAGCACGAACAGCCTGCCCGCCTGAACGGGAATTAATTTTTCCATCTGGCCGGATATTGCCAGATAGGCTTCCTCCCGGGTACGGCAGCCTTCCAGCATCTTTCCCATTTCATTCAGCACGTTGATTTCCCGGTTGCGCCCCTCGAGCCAGTTGACCATATTCGCCAGTTTGGAATTGGCCAATTCGAGGGTGAGTTCTATCTCTTTGCGTTTGGTGATATCCCGGGAGGTGCCTGCCAGCCCGATCACCTTCCCCTGGCTGTCGTATAGAAGCACTTTGGAGGTTAATGTCCACAGGGGTCGGCCGGTCGAGTCCCGGGTGGATTCCTCGTGTTCGATTAACGCCTGACCTGAGTGGAGGAGCGCCTGTTCGTCGGCGTAAAATTGTTTCGCCAGGTCCGGCGGGTAGAAGTCAAAATCTCCTTTGCCGTAGAGCTCCTCGGGCTTGTTCACCCCCATATGGCGCGCCAATGCGATATTCCCCAGAGTGAACCGGCCTTCGGTGTCTTTGGCAAAGATAAAATCCGGCAGGTTTTCTATCAACTTAAGCAAAAGATCGCGTTCTCTGTCCAGCTCCTCCTTTACCCGCCGGCGCTCGCTGATTTCCGCCTGCAAAGCCGCATTGGTTTTTTCCAGTTCCTCATTTGTCTGCAGGATCGATATTTCGATGGATTTCCTCTCGGTTATATCCCGCGAGATCCCGAAGCTTCCAATGATCGATCCGTCCTCGTCTCGCAGCGGGAATTTGGTCGTGGAAACCCAGGTCTCGTGTCCGTCGGGCCAAGTCTCCTTCTCCTCTTTATTGATGAAGGGCTCCGCACTGGAGACGATCCGTTGTTCGTCGTTGTAGGCTTCGCGGGCGTGCTGTTCGGAAAAGAAATCAAAATCCCGCTTTCCGACGGCCTCCGACGAATCGCCGATACCGAAACGGATGGACTGGGCACGGTTGATAAGCAGGAACCGGCTTTCACGATCCTTGAAATAAATGCCGTCAGTTGTGTTATCCATCATCGCCCGGAACAGATCGCGCTCGTGGGCGAGCAATCCTTCCACCCGTTTCCGCTCGCCGATCTCCGCCTGCAGCGCCGTGTTGATTTTTTCCAATTCGATGTTCGCCTCGCGGATTGCCGCCGCCCGGATGCGCTCTTCCTCATTTTGTTTTTGGGCGGTGATATCCCGGGAAATGCCGAACGTCCCGATGGTGCGCCCGGCGCGGTCGCGAAAGGGCAGTTTCGACGAAGAGACCCAGGTTTCATGGCCGTCCGGCCAGGTCTCTTTCTCCTCGATCCCGATCAGGGATTCGCCGCTGGCGAGTATCTTTTGTTCGTCGATAAATGCTTGACGGGCATGCTTCTCACTAAAAAAGTCGTAATCCGTCTTCCCGACAGCCTGCGCAGGGTCGTCCAGGCCAAAGAACGCGGCGGTCGACCGGTTGATTAAAAGAAACCGGCTTTGCCGGTCCTTAAAATAAATCCGATCCGTCATGTTATCCATCAACATCCGGAATGGGTCGCTATCTTGGAACGGAATGCTTTCGGGCGCCGACGATGAAGGGGGAACCGGTGCGGATTCAGGCCGGAGTTTCTTCTTGGGCGGCCGAACAGACGCCGCCCCTGAGGGGATGGTCGGTTTCAAGCGGGGGTTCTTTCCGATACGTGAGGATCGCTTCGTCATCACCAATCCGTACGTTTTGGGTAGAGGTTATAAATCCCCTCGTCGTGCCGCGCCGGTTTTTCTCCGTCAACGAAGAACGGGTTATTCGAACCGGCTATTTCCCCAAGTGCATCGGCATGATGACGTGCGTGAAATCCTCGCGCCCGACCGGGCGGATGACGCCCGGACTGGCCGGGCCGGTAGTCTCCAGCGAGACGTTGGGTGTGTTAACCACCGTCAACACGTCGACCAGGTACTTAACATTAAAGGCGATCTCGATCGCGGCGCCCTCGACGGTCGCGTCGATGACTGTCTCGCCCTGGCCGGTTTCAGCCGCCGTCGCGTTCACCTGCAGCTTGCCGGGTTCCGATCCGGAACCCGGCGTAATGGTCAGCCGGGCCGAATGCGAGGCCTGGCGCGCAAAGATGTCGGCCGCCTTGCAGGCCTTCAGGAATTGCGCCGTCGAAAGAACGGCATGCGTGTTGTAGGAACGGGGAATGATCGGCTGGAAATCCGGGAAGGTGCCGTCGATGAGCGACGAGGAGAGTTCCGCCTCCTTGAGGCGGAAGACCGCCTGCCCCCTGCCCGAGGGAAGCACCATCCAGACCGTATCGTCCTGGTCACCGACCAGGCGTGCAAGCTCGCTCAGCGCCCGGGCCGGGATGATCACGCTGATGGAATCCCGGACCGCGGCGGATAGTTTGGCTTCGCGCATCGACAGCCGAAAACCGTCGGCGGCCGCCAGCGTCAGCCGGTCGCCTTCCAGCCGCACCAGGACCCCCGTCAGGACCGGCCGGGTGTCGTCGGTCGCGGCGGCAATGGTCGTCTGGGTGATCATCTCGCGCAGATCCGCAACGTTTAGGGCTATTCCGTCGCCCAGGTTGGCGCCCGGCAACAACGGGAATTCCTGCGCGTCGACGCCCTTGATATCGCTGGTGAAGGCTTCGCAGTGCAAATTCAACGATTGCCGCCGCGAATCCAGCGTCATGCGGATCTTTTCGTTGGGGAGCGTATTCACGAAATCGGTGATCGTTCGGGCGGGGACGGTAATCGAGCCTTCCTCTTCAACCTTAGCCCCCAGCCAGTAGGTGATCCCAATCTCGAGATTGGTGGCTGCCAGTTTCAGGCGACCGTCCTCCGTCGCCAGAAGCACATTGCCAAGCACGGGGAGCACATTCCGCGGTGAAACAGCCCGGGTGACGATCCCCAACCCCTTGGAGAGGTTTTCCTGCAGGCAGGTCAACTTCATGAACGTCATCTCCTCGCGCGGCAATGTCTTACGCTCTTACAGGCTCCCCCGGATGGTACTGAGTATACAACGACTCGCGGAATTCCGGGACAGCCGGGCGGCGATTTCCCCGCGCCTGCCCGCCCGCTTAACCGTGATTTTCGGCGCGCCCGTTGCCTTCCGGTTGGGCAAGATAGGCAACCGCCGTCTCGCCATCCATCATGATATCCAGTTTGCGGCCGCCGAATTCACCCGGGATATTCACCAGCCGCACGCAATCCTTCGGCCCGCTGAGCCCCGGGACGAGATCGTCCATCCAGTTCCTGGCCCGCAGCAGCCAATCCCCGCGGAACAGGTCGCCGGGCTGATCGGGATACAGCGCCACCGGGTAGATATTCGCCTCCACCAGATCCTGGAAAAAATGGGTGCCGTAAGACGGTTCGGGGACGGCGCCCTGCTGTTCCACGGCCAATTCCACGAGAACCCTTGTATTGAAGATGTCGGCATACGTGACCGGGACTCCCAGCAGCGGGTCCACCGATCCCCAGCGCCCCGGTCCGATAAGGATGAAGGTTTGGCTTTCCAGGACCTTGTTCAGCTGCCCGACCATTCCGGCAACCGTCTTTCGATCTCCGGCATTGTCCAACCGGCCGTAGGCCTCCGGATCGACATAGCAGACGTACTGCACCTGCCGTACCGCCCCCTGCGGGACGACCCGGGTGGCTACAAAGAATTTGTCCTCGGGGCTGATATCTTTGGGGGCTTTGCACGCCAGCCCCTCGCGAACCCCGGTCTGCACTCTGCACTGCAGCAGATGCATGGTGATTTTTGGGGGCATGGAGGATGGATCCAGCGTGGCGGCGAATTCCACGTCGACCGGCACATCGTACTGCCGGGATAATGTCGATAGCACCCCTTTGAGCAGGTTGACGAAGCCGGTTTTCTGTAAAAGGTTGTCGAAGGTAAGGATCATGCGGTCCGGGGAAAGATGCGGACCCAGGGCAAAAACCGGCATCAACGTATCGCCCTGGTCGATCGACGCCAGCCAGGGCAGCGCCGGAAAATCCGCATCCAGAAGTTGTGCGACCGGCACGGAGGATAAGGCTCCGGAACGCAGATCGACCACGTCGGCCGACTTTTGCGAGTACCGCCGCACTTCGGCGGGGGTGCTTTCCGGGCGCAGGGCGGGATGGCTGAGCGTGACCAGCCGCGGGTAATCCTCCGCGACGCGATTCACCGCGCGGGTCCCCAGCCCCATCACGATCCGGCAGAAACCCTCCTCGCGCCGCAGCCGCGGATTCCAGACGATCGGGCTGTAGGAAAACGCCACGCCGGCCACATGCGGGAAGAAATAATCCCCGTACGGCCGGCCCTGGACTTCCTGCAGCAGCACCGCCATGCGCTCGTCGCATTCGAGCAGTTCCATCCGCCGGCGGTAGGCCAGCGCATCCGGGGCGTAGACGCTCGCATATACCCGCCGGACCGCCTCCGAAAGCGCGCGCAGGTTTTCCTCGTGTGAACCTTGATTGGGGCAGAAAACCGAAATGTATTTTCCCGCAAAGGCGGTCCCGATTCCGTCTTCGAGCAGGCTGGAGGAGCGGACGACCATCGGAGTTTTTCCGGCTTCGCCAAGGATTTCCCGCAGGCGGTCCTCGACCGGTTCCGGAAGGGATCCGCGCTTAAATTCCGCCTGGATCTGCGGGTATTCGGCGCGGATCTGATCCAGCGGTTTGAACTTCTGGTTGAAATAATCCAGATGATTGGCCGCCAGAAATTCATGGAATACATTCGCGCCGATGAAATTGGAATTCGGAACGGTCATTTGCCCGGCCAGATCGGGAGCCGAGGCACGGAGGATGCGCCAGGCCAGAAGCAGCCCGCCGGCTTTCCCGCCGATCTTCCCCGAACCGATCAGGCGGGATTGGATCAAGGCAAAATCCTCGGCGGTAAACCAATTTTTCGCAATCCGCACGAATCGCGGATGATCGCTGATGACCGCCTTCACCAGGACTACGGCCATCTCCTCGAGCAGCGGACGAATCGGCTCGCGCTGTTCGCCGGGAAGGCGCTCATAGCGGCTTAACTGGTCGATCAACAGTTCGAGCGGGGCCAGTTCGGGATTGAAGTAACGGATTCGGCTTTCCGGATGCCGCCGGTTTCGCTCGGCCAGCACTTTTTCAATGAGGGTCTCGAACAGGTCGATCGGGAGATTATGAGCAAAATAGAAATCCGTGATGTGGTCGCGGATTTGCTGCATCCGCTCCTCCCACATATTGTCATTTTCTTCCGAAATGGGATTGACCAGCCCTTCGCGCTTCTGCGAGAGCACGGCCTTTTCCCGCACCTCCGCTTCCAGCCGCTCGCGCGAAAGCACCCCGTAGCGGTAGAGCTCCTCGCGCATATGCCGGCGGATCTGCCTCGCCAGTATCGGGTACTGGGAGATTTGGAGGTGGATGGAGAGAATCTTCGGAACATCCAGCGGATGCTCTGGCATCGACGGAAAAAACCCCTCCGCTGCGATTATGGGATGCTGTTATTGGATAATGGCGCAGGTCGCCGGGTGGATATGTAAATCCACAATTAATTATATGCGCGATTCCGCTCCCCGCCCGAAAAAAGAAATAGCCCTTTTTCAAGGGCTATTTCCATCTCTGTTCGGGAGGAAAGCGCGGGTTAAGCCCAGCCGCGAAGCCGGACCGCTTCCGCCACCCGGCTGACCGCGACGATGTACGCCCCCATGCGGTTGTTGATCTTGTACTTGCGGGCCGTATCGTGAACGGAGTGGAAGGCGGTGGTCATCTTCTTGTCCAGCCGGCGCTGCACCCGTTCCTCGTCCCAGTAATAATCGTAGGCGTTCTGCACCATCTCGAAGTAGGAAACGGTGACGCCGCCGGCATTGCAGAGGAAATCGGGAATGACATAGCAGCCGGCTTTCTGCAAAATGGCGTCCGCCTCGGGCGTGGTCGGGCCGTTGGCCAGCTCGGCGATCAGCTTGGCTTTCACGCGCGGGGCGTTTTCCGCGGTGATCTCGCCGTCCAGGGCCGCCGGGGTCAGCACGGTCACATCCAGTTCGAGCAGTTCCTTGTTGCTGACCGGCTTGGTGCCCGGGAACCCGACGACCGACCCGGTCTTCTTCTTGTGTTCCATTACCTTCTCGTAATCCAGCCCGTCGGGAGTGTAGATGCCGCCCTTGGAATCACTCACCGCGACGGTCTTTAGCCCGAGGATCTCCGCGCCCAGCTTGTGGGCGAAGGTGCCGGCGTTGCCGTAACCCTGGATCGCCTGGGTTGCGCCCTTGAGATTTATCCCGAGCGCGTTCTGCGCCTCGCGCAGGCAGTAGACGCCGCCGCGCGCGGTGGCGTCGCCGCGCCCCTGGGATCCGCCGAGGGCGAGCGGTTTGCCGGTGATCACGCCAAACTCGTTGTAGCCCTGCATCATGGAAAATTCATCCATCATCCAGGCCATGATTTGCGGCGTGGTGTACACATCCGGTGCGGGAACATCCTTTTCCAGACCGATCATCCGGGCCACTTGGCGGATGTACGCCCGGCTCAGCCGTTCCAGTTCGCCCAGCGACATGGCCTTCGGGTTGCAGATGATGCCGCCTTTGGCTCCGCCGAGCGGGATGTCCATCACGGCCACTTTCCACGTCATCCAGGCCGCCAGGGCGCGCACGGTATCCACCGTCTCGCCGATGTGATAGCGGATGCCGCCCTTCGTCGGGCCGCGCGCATCGTTGTATTGGATCCGGAAGCCGTGGAATACTTTCGTGGTGCCGTCGTCCATCTTCACCGGCAGGGTAACGTGCAGTTCGCGGAGGGGCCAGCGCAGAAGCTCGTGGATGGCTGGGTCGAGCTTCATGATGGCGGCGGCATCATCGAGTTGGCGCTGAGCAATCGTGAAGGGATTGGGCCGCACTGTAATGGGGTCACTCATGGTTCTTTGTCCTTTCTGGGTGGTGGGGATTTTTTCGGGCGGCGGGGTGCCCGGTCAGAACCGATTGGCGTATTTTATTGGCGGAACTCCGGGTGGAGATAGCACTTAAGCGCCGTTATCCCGCTTGCGGATTACCGGCGCAGTCCTTTTTGTGGGTTATAAATTTGGCAGATTTCTTTGCGGACGAATGCGGATGCGGTTTTTTCCCGTTGCAGCACCCAGCCTGCCTTCCCAAAGTTGCGAGGATTTTACCATAGCCATTTGCGCGGCCAATACCCAATCCGGGTGAGATATTCCGCGGGATCACCGGAGGGTGGACGGGGATATGAGCCGGATTCGGAGGATTCCCCGGGAACCCATCGCCCGGCGGGATCGCGTCAATCGGACAGACCCATCTCCGGAATGTCGGGCAGGGCTGTCTCCAACAGCCAAGCCTGGAAAAAATCATCCAATTCCAGACCGCTGACCTCTTCGGCAAGCGCTATGAAATCCGCGGTAGCCGCATTTCCGTTCCGGTAACGGGCGTAAAACTCCCTTAGGATCCGGAAAAACGCATCGTCACCGACTTTCAACCGGAGCGCGTGCAGGGTCAGCGCGCCGCGGTCGTAGACTTCCGGATCGAACAAGTGGTCCGGTCCCGGATCCCCGATCGGATCCATCCGCGAGGAGGAGATTTCGCCGACATACTCATACCGAGCGAGGATGTCTTCCTCCAGGCCGTCCGCCCCCTCGGTATGCTCCCACCACAGGGATTCGGCGTAGGAGGCGAAGCCCTCATTCAGCCAGATATCCTTCCAGGAGGCGACGCTGACGCTGTCGCCGAACCACTGATGCGCCAGCTCGTGCACGACCACGATATCGTACGCGAAGGTGTATCCCATGACGATCAAAGTTTGATTCTCGAGGGAGAAGGGGATCGAGAGCTCATGTACGACCACCCCGCAGACCTCGAAAGGGTAGGGTCCGAAGATCGAGCTGAAGAAATCCAGCGCTTCCGGCAGCACGGCGGTTGAGTCTTCCACATCGCCGCGGATATCCGCGTCCAGATAATCCCGGACCAGGACGCCGGTCTTGGTTTTTTTCTCCCGAATCTCGAAATTGCTTATCGCGATCGTGGCCAGGTAGCTGGCCATCGGATCGGCCATCACCCATTCGTAGGTCCAGGTGCCGCCGTTGTCGATCCGTTCCTTCAATACGCCGTTGGCCGCGACCACGAAGGGTTTGGCGACGGTGATGTGAAAGAAGAAGCTCGCCTTGTCGCGCGGATGGTTGTTGGCGGGATACCAGGTCTCGGCGCCGGTCGGCTCGCCGGCCACGATCACCCCCTCCGGATAGAAATTCCAGCCTTCGAGGAATTCAATATCGCCGTAGGCCTCGCCTTCGCCCGGCCGGCCGGCATAAACCACTTCGACCAGGAATTCGGCGGCGGAAGGGATTTCCGCGGCGGGCGTAATGATGAGCTCGCCTTCCGCCCGGGAGAACCCGGCTTCCTGCCCGTCCACTTTTACCGAGGAGATCTCAAAGCCTATGAAATCCAGATTGAATTGGCTTAGTGTCTCCAGCGCAATGGCTTGGATTTTCGCCGTGGCGCTGATTTCTTCGACCTCCATATCCACATCGATCGATAAATCGTAATTCAAAACGTCGTATCCCCCGTTGCCCATCTGCGGATAATACGGATCTCCAATCCCGTCCGAACCGGCGTGCGATCCACCATCCGCGGCAGGTCCTTCCGTCGGCAATCCGGTTATTTCGACCGTTGGCGCCGAGGGCGGCGGAAGCAGCGGCAACGGCGTCGAGGGGTTGCCTGAGGTAATCCCGGTCAAACCCCGGAACAGGATGAAGATCAGAAACGCGCAGGCGCAACCCGCCCCGCACACCGTGCATATCGCCGCGATGGTCGCGATGATTTTTGAATTGGTTTTCACGAAATTTCCCTCCGCGGAAAAATATATTCCGCCCGTCCGGATAAATTTCTTGCCGTGAATTGTTCAATGCGAATTCGGATCCTGACCACGCCTGCGAAAATACGGCCCCGATCATCCAAAAATCCCTTTTGGGATTATACGATTTCAACCGCTTTCAGGCTTATGCCCTTCCATCCCTTTTCCAGGATTAGTCTGGATACCTTATTGGAGATTAATATCTCCCGCCAGGCCACCCTGCCGCCAGAACCGAACCATTCGTTTGTATACAGGATATCCGCCTCCTTCAGGCGGGGTTCTCTTCGATATTTCATCGCCCCACGTCCATGATTTGGATATTTTTTATTCCCGCATTTTCGACACGTGGATACTTTTACTTTTTCCCCGATCACCAACCCCCCTTGAGTTGTTCTATCCGGCATCAGTTGGAAAATATCATCCGCCGGCTTTCCGGTATGGTTGATCAAAACATCGTTCCGGACCACTCCCCGGATTCTATTCCTGCGGAACACATCGAAGACCTGCTTGCGCGTAAAAATCCCTACTCCAATAATGAAGGTAAAGAAATGGAAATTTCCCCAATTCGTTTCCTTTTGAATTCTGAAAGGCCGGGCCTGAATATGGGTTCCGCACTTATTGCAGAATTGATCGTAATTGTTCGGGTTGACGGACCAGGTATTAAAGGGTTCCGGATATTTTTTGGCATTCTGGGCGTAAAGCAAAGACCATTCCGAATTTAATATTTCCGCGTCCGAAAAACAGGTGTCCACGGTATCGCCATAGACAAACCAGCCGAGGAAGCCCCTTAATTTTTTTTCTATGCGGTTCCAGTATGGGTGCGACTCGGAGATATTAAAAACCACGAGACCGTCTTTTTTATTGAAATCTTCCGATATTTTATATTTGATATTTTCCCGCTCCAACCGATTTCTCAAGCCCTTATCCCAGCTGTCACGGTAATCCACCCGGTGGATGATTTCCATATTTACACCCTGGTTGCCCCGGGGCATCCTGGGGGATGATAACCGGGGAATTTCTGCTGCGGTTGCAGGGAGAATCGCTGCTATCGGATTTCGGGCGATTTACCGGAAGATGCCTTTCCTCAATTCCCGCCGCCCGCCAATTCCTCTTCCAATAATTGCCGCACGGTCTGCGGATTGGCCCGGCCGCCGGTGGTTTTCATCACCTGGCCGAGCAGCCACTGGATGACGGTGGTTTTTCCCTTGCGGTAGGAATCGACCTGATCCGGATTCTCCGCAATGACTTTCCTGACTGCCGCCCGCAGGGTGTCCGCGTCGCCGATTTGCTGCAGGCCCCGCTCCGCCACCAGAACGTCCGCGGATTTGCCGGTATCCAGCATCGCCGCCAGGAGCATCTTGCCGGTTGGTCCGTTGATCCTGCCTTCCGAGATCATTCTTATCAGCGCGCCGAATTCCCGCGCCGGGAGGGCCGGTTTTCCGCCCTCCCCCATCAGCGGCAGGCTTCGCGTGTTCAACAAACCGAAGAAATCGCCGCTGAGCCAGGTGGCCGCCGTGCGCGCCGGCACGCCGGATGTCCGGATGACTTCGTCGAAATAATCGACGGTTTCCTTTTCGGCGAGGATGACCTCGGCGTCGTACCGGTTAAGCCCCAGTTTGGCCACCAGCCGTTCGCGGACTGCGTCCGGAAGTTCGGGAAGCGCGGCCCGGATCCGGGCAATCCGTTCGGCGGAAGCCTCCAGCGGGGGCAAATCCGGCTCGGGGAAATACCGGTAATCGTGCGCTTCTTCCTTGCTGCGCTGGCTGTACGTCCGTCCGGCATTTTCATCCCAGCCGAGCGTTTCCTGCTGGATCGCGCCGCCCTTTTCCAGGATGGCCGCCTGCCGGGCCAGCTCGTATTCCATCGAGCGCGTCAGCGCGCGGAATGAGTTCAGGTTCTTCACCTCCACCCGGGTTCCCAATTCGGTGGCCCCTTTCGGGCGCAGCGAAATGTTGGCCTCGAAGCGGATGACCCCCTTCTCCATGTCGCCGCTGTTGACATCCAGGTAGCACAGCAGCCGGCGCAGCGCGGTGGCGTAGGCTTTCACTTCCTCTGCCGAATGCATGTCCGGTTCCGATACAATTTCCAGCAGCGGGACTCCGGCGCGGTTGAGGTCGACCAGCGAACGCGCCGGCTTTTCCTCATGCGAGAGCTTTCCGGTGTCTTCTTCCAGGTGGACTCTCCGGACGCGGATCGGGCGGATTTCTCCGCCGGCCTCGATTCGAAGAATGCCCTCGACCGCCAGCGGCAGTTCATACTGCGAGATCTGATATCCCTTGGGGAGATCCGGGTAGAAATAATTCTTGCGCGCGAACACGCTGACCGGCGCCAACCGGCACTCGAGGGCGGCGGCCACCAGCAGCGCCAGGTCCACCGCCCGCTCGTTAATCACCGGCAGGCTGCCGGGCATTCCCAGGCAGACCGGGCAGGTGGAGGTGTTCGGCTCGGCCAGGGTGGAATCGACCACCGCGCAGCCGCAGAACATCTTCGAGCGGGTGCGCAGCTCCGCGTGCACTTCCAGGCCGACAACCGGTTCCCATTCCATGGACGGCTTCTCCTCCGCGCTCCGCCTACCCGTGCCGGTGCATGAAGCGCTTCATATGATCCAGCGCTTGTTCGATTTTTTCGTATGCGGTGGCGTAGCACAGGCGGACAAACCCCCTGCCGCTCGGGCCGAAGGCGGATCCGGGAACCACCGCCACCTGCTCCTCGCGCAGCAGCGCCTCGGAAAATTGCTCGTCGTCCATGCCGGTCTTGGCCACCGACGGGAAGGCGTAAAACGCGCCCTGCGGTTCGAAACAATCCAGACCCAGGGAATTGAGCCCCTGGACCAGCAGTTCGCGGCGCCGGTCGTATTCCGCCAGCATCTCGCGCACGTAATACTCGCCGTGCAGGACTGCATCCAATCCGGCCGCCTGCGACATGGTCGGCGCGGACATGATCGTGTATTGATGGATTTTGCGCATGGCCGCCATCAGTTCCTTCGGCGCGGCTACGTATCCCAGACGCCAGCCGGTCATGGCGTACCCTTTGGAGAATCCGTTGACCAGGATGGTGCGCTCGCGCAGCCCCGGCAGCGAAGGGACGCATACATGTTCGCGATGATAGACCAGCCGGCTGTAGAGCTCGTCCGAGATGATGAGCAGGTCATGTTTCTTCGCAACCTCGCCCACCTGCTCCAGCCGCTCGCGCGACATCACCGCGCCGGTCGGATTGTTCGGGTAGCCGATCAGGATCGCCTTGGTTCGCGGCGTCACCGCCCGTTCGATCTCCTCGGCGGTTACCTGGAAATTATTCTTCACATAGGTCGGCACCGTCACCGGAACTCCGTCGGCGAACACCACCTCCGGCGTATACGCCACGAAACAGGGCTCGGGAACGATGACCTCGTCGCCCGGATCGAGTATCGCGGAGAGCGCCAGATGCAGGGCTTCCGACGCCCCGACCGTGATCAGGATTTCCTCCTCCGGATCGTAGGCGACATCGTACAGATGCTTCAGCTGGATCGAAACCGCCTGGCGCAGTTCCAGGGTCCCCGAATTGGAGGTGTAATGCGTGTCGCCCAGCCGGAGCGAGTGGATCCCCGCGCGCAGAATGGGCGTGGGCGTCACAAAATCCGGCTCGCCGATCCCCAGCGATATGACGTCCTTCATCGTGGCGGCGATATCGAAGAATCGCCGGATTCCGGAGGGCGGAACCGATTGAATTCGCTTCGCAACAAAATTCCGCATGCTGTCCTCGAAAAAGTTTTTCCAAACAGTCCGGTTTATCTTCCGGGCTGGATCGTCCATTGCCCGCGTTCGGTCAAGTACGTCAGTATAAAATGTCCCCCTTGTCCGTCCTCCACCGTAAATTGCTTCCCCTCCGGAAGCCTGCCCCGGGAGGCGATCCGGCGAACCGTCCGCCACTCCCCCTCCCAGAGAAACCTGCGCGGCTCTTCCGCGTATTCCGCACCCGAATAGCATTCCACCGTTTCGGGCATGCGTTATGCTCCGGTCATCCCATCCGCATCTCGGAGGAATCCCCCACCAGGAAGGATTCGAATTTTCCAAGCAGCTTGGCCTGGGATCCGATCAGCGATTCGGCGACCACCATCCGCGCGATTTCCGCCTTCTCGTCGACGATCGTATCGCGGAGGATGGACTGTTCCACCCGGCAGCCGGCCGCGAGAGAGACATACGGGCCAATGACCGATTGTTTGACCACCGCATCCGGATCGATGAACACCGGCGGCACGATCACCACGCCCTCGATTCCCAATGCTTCGGAATTACCGCAGCTGCGTTCCAACAGCCAGCGATTCGCATGCAGCAGGGTCTCCGGTTTTCCGCAATCCTCCCAGCGGGTCACCTCCTCCACCTCCATGGGCAACCCGTCCGCAAGCATCAGGTTCAACGCCTCCGCCAGATAATATTCCTCGCCGATTGTTTCCCCCCGCTCCATCTGGCGTTGGACGGCACCGACCAGGGCTTCCCCCGACGGCAGATAATACGTACCCACCACGGCAAGTTTGTTTTCATCCGTCGAGGGTTTCTCCACCAGTCGTTTCACCCGCCCGTCCGGGCCGATCGTCGCCACGCCGAACCGCCGCGGGTCTTCGACCTGCTTTACCCAAGCGACGGCCTGATTTCGGTTGCGGATTGCTTTGGCGAAGTCGGTATCCATCAGGGTATCGACGAACGAAATAAGTATAGGGCCATTTAAATGCTCCCGGGCAAGCCATAAAGCCTGGGATTGCCCGAGCATGTCCTTCTGTTCGACATAACTGGCCTTCAGATCCGGATACATCCGCCGGACATATTCCTGCACCTGCTCGCCAAGGAACCCGACGATGAACACCACCTCTTCCAGATCCGGCAGCCGGCAAAACATATCCAGCACATGCCCGAGGATGGCCTTTCCCGCGACCTGGACCAGGGGTTTCGGTTTGCTCCAGGTGAGCGGCCGCAGGCGCGTTCCAAAACCCGCCATCGGCAGGACGACTTTCATAGGCTGGGTGCCTCCTTGTGCCACCGGGTGACCTGCTGAAAAGCCCAGCTTACACGCAGGAGGGTTTCTTCCCCCAGGAAAGGGCCGCTGAGCTGCAGACCGACGGGCAAGCCCTCGGTATCGCGTCCGCACGGCAGGGAAATCCCCGGAACCCCCGCAAGACTCGCCGGCAGCGTAAGCAGGTCTTCCATATACATGGACAGCGGATTGTCGACCTTCTCGCCGGCGCGGAACGCCGTCGAAGGCGTGACCGGCGAGGCGATGATATCCACCGAGCGGAATGCGTTTTCGAAATCCGCTTTAATCATGGTGCGCACTTTCTGCGCCTGACCGTAATAGGCATCGTAGTATCCGGCGGAAAGCGCGTAGGTCCCGAGCATGATCCGCCGCTTGACCTCGGGCCCGAAGCCCGCGCCGCGGGTGCCGTCATACAGTTCCCGCAGTTTTTTTCCCTCGCGCCGCAGACCGAAACGCACCCCGTCGTAGCGGGCCAGATTGGCCGACGCTTCCGCCGGAGCCACGATGTAATAAACCGGCAATGCGAATTCGGTGTTGGGAAGCGAGATCTCCTTGGTTTCCGCGCCCAGGGACCCCAGCACCCCGATCGCTTCCCGTACCAGCCGGCCCACATCGGGTTGAATGCCCGCGGCGAAATATTCCTTGGGGATGCCGATCCGGATTCCGCGCAAATCCGGCTCCCCGTTCAGCGTTTTCCGGTAGGCGGGGGTTTTTTCCGGCATGGAGGTCGAATCCATCGGATCATGCCCGGCCATGATCTCCAATAGGAAGGCGGCGTCTTCGACGGTCCGCGCCAACATCCCCACACAATCCAGCGACGAGCCGAAAGCAATTAATCCGTAGCGGGATACCCGTCCGTAAGAAGGTTTCAGCCCGACCACGCCGCAGTACGCGGCCGGCTGGCGGATGCTGCCGCCGGTATCCGTCCCGAGCGCGATGGGAGCCATCCGCGCCGCAACGGCGGCGGCGCTGCCGCCGCTCGATCCTCCGGGTACGCGTCCGGCGTCCCAGGGATTGTGCGTCATGCCGTAGGCGGAATTCTCCGTGGATGACCCCATTGCGAATTCATCGGTGTTGGTTTTTCCCAGGATAAGGGCTCCGGCGGATTGCAGCCGCTCCACCGGCGTGGCGGTATACGGGGGGATGAACCCTTCCAGAATCCGCGAGCCGCACGTGCACGGATAACCTTTTACGCACAAGACGTCTTTCACCGCGATGGGAATTCCGGTCAGCGGGCCGGGGGCATCGCCGCCGCGGCGAAACGCCGACCAGGAATCGTCCGCTTGGCGGGCGGCGAGGGTTAACTCCTCGCCGGCAATATGGAGATAGGCGTGGATTTTTGGGTTCAGCTGCTCTGCCCTGCTCTGGTAAGCCTCGACCAGCGCGGTGCTGCTCAGAGTTCCGTCGCGGAGAGCTTCCGCCGATTGGCACAGGGTGAGTTCTAGCGGATCCATAAGGACCGTCCGTCTACTCAAACACCGGCGGTATCCGGAACATATGCCTGTCTTGTTCCGGCGCGTTGGCCAGCGCATCGGCCCGGGCCAGGGATTCCTTTATTTCGTCCGCCCGTAAAACCGATCGCAGGGGGAGTACGGTGGTGGTGGGGGAGATCGCCGAGGTGTCCACCCGGCGCAACCGATCGGCATAATCCAGAATATCGGTTAATTGCCGACGATACTTCTCCAATTCCTGCTCCCCCAACTGGAGATGAGCCAGCGATGCGATGTGTTCGACTTCTTTTTTAGTCAGTGGCATGGCGGGATTATACCGCACCGACTTCTTTTGTCCGTTTGTTCCATCTATCTTGTGGAGAAAGAGGGATAACTCGATTTTTTGGGGGGTGAAAAATGGATTCTCCGCGTCGAATTCTTTAATGTCCCGGGGTATTATCTACTGTTACTTCCGGATTCACCGTTTTCCCGGAGAAAATCGCTTCTAAAGACGGTTGAAGCCGGAAGAAAAGAAGGTTTTTCCCTTACGTAAGTACTCTTATTGCAGCTTCGGTTTAAGGAAAAGGCACCTTAAAGGTTTGTGGAAACCGGTTTTCCACCGCTCTTTTTGTTGTCAGCGGCGGATAAGTCTGCTAGAATCCACAACGATCGTTACCACCGGTCAACCGCACCGCTTTTTCAAAATAAAAAACATAAAAAGAATTCTGGCGACGACGGAGCCTGATCAAATGAATCCTGAACAAGCTTGGCAGGCTGCACTCGGGCAGTTCCAGCTGGAAATGAACAAGGCCACGTTCGATACGTGGGTCCGTGATGCGCGTTACCTTTCCTATGAAAGCGGCGTGTTCACGGTCGGCGTCGCCAACGGATACGCGCGCGATTGGCTGGAGGACCGGCTGACCGGTCTGGCGCGCAAGATCCTCACCGGAATATGGGGACAACCGGTTGAGGTGAAATTTGAAGTTGGCAAATCCGACCTTCCGGATGAGATGGAAGCGGCGGACGAAGAAGAACTTATCCCGCCTGCCGCGGGGGAAAGGGCGGTCGTGGTACCGCCGATTCGGCCGACAGGCTTCAACCTTAACCCCCGTTACACATTTTCCTCCTTCGTGGTCGGGAACAGCAACCGACTGGCGCACGCCGCCAGCCAGGCGGTGGCCGACAATCCGGCGCAGGCCTATAATCCGCTGTTCCTCTACGGCGGGGTCGGGTTGGGGAAAACCCACCTGCTGCATGCGATCGGCAATTCCTGCATCGACCACGGCTTGATGGTCCTCTATGTCACATCCGAGGATTTTACCAACGACCTGATTAATTCGATCCGGTCGCATACCACCGAGGCATTCCGGGATAAATACCGACGGATCGACGTGCTTCTTATCGACGATGTGCAGTTCATCGCCGGCAAAGAGTCCACCCAGGAAGAATTCTTCCACACCTTCAACGCCCTGCATGGCCAGAACCGCCAGCTGGTGCTGTCCTCGGACCGGCCGCCCAAGGCCATGGTCACCCTCGAGGAACGGCTGCGTTCGCGGTTCGAATGGGGATTGACGGCCGATATTCAGCCCCCCGATATCGAGACGCGGATGGCCATCCTGCGCTCCAAGGCGGAGCGCGCCGGCCGGACCATGCCGCCCGAACTTTTGGAAAGCATCGCCCGCCGGGTGCAAAGCAATATCCGCGAACTGGAAGGTGCTTTAATCCGCGTCCTGGCCCTTTCCGACTTGAGCGGCACACCGATCGGCCCGGAACTCGTGGAATCCGCCCTGACCGACATGCTGCCGAAAAACCGGCGGATCGCCCCGGCAACGATCATCGACGCCGTGGCGGGGCAGTTCGGCATCGAGCGGGAGAAGCTGCTCGGACGGGAACGGTCGAAGGATATCGTGCTCCCGCGGCAGGTCGCCATGTACCTGATCCGCGAAGAAACCAATGCTTCCCTTCCGGAAATCGGGAACGCCATGGGAGGCAGGGATCACACGACCGTCATGTACGGCTGCGACAAGATCAACGTCCTCATGGAGCAGGACGACAATCTCCGCCGGCAAATCATGTCCATCCGCCAGCAGTTGTACCAGCCGACCCATAACTGAACCTGGCCTTGCTGAAAATTCCCAAAAGATCGTCGAGCCGAATGGAGCTTTCGACGATCTTTTTTTTCCATCGTTTACTGTTTATATCCGTTGTATAACCGGTGAAAGAACAAACGTTTTGCGCTCGTTTTTTGATTTGTTCTTCAATGCCGAAAAGTATAGGGGCGGACGAAATGGTTGGCTCCAATTTGTGGATAAATGGCACTAATCTGTGGATAAGCTGACCTTTCTGGGGAGAGTAAATTGGAGTTTTCGGCTGTTGGCCGAAAAACAGGCTGTTTTTGCGCGAACGGGCGTTCTGGGTTCTTTTGGGGAGTCTAAGTCGCTTTCCGCATCAACATTCCATCCCCGGGATACCATTTGAATTATTTCGAATATCCCGGAAGATTCCTTGTTTTTTCGTTCTACACAGGCACTACTACAACTACTTTTAACTAATCAATTTTCATAATGGGTTAGGGTGATCCCATAATGTTCACAAACGCACTCGCTGACTTTGCCACCCAGGGCAGATAAGCCTGGGGGAAGAGCCCCAATAGGACAAGCAGGAAGATTGACGCCATAAGAAACACGCGCAGCGAACGGGTTTGTTCCATCGACACTGGAAGCAAGTCCGAAAAATGCAGCATCGGCCGGGCAAAACGGAAAACCGAAAGGACGCCGGCTGCCAGGGAAAGCAGCAAGGAAAGCGGAAGCAGGATGCCAAACAAACCGGCTGTGGAAACGACGGTTAATTTCCCGAGCAAAGCCCACAACGGGGGAAAAGAAATCAATCCCGGCGCGCCGACCAGCGACAACCCGGATAGCAGGGCGGCGGAAAATGCCAGCGGCCGGGCGAACGCCACGCCGCGCAGGTCTTCAAGGCGGTCGCTCGAATGGACCGGGCGCAGCGCATGAAACGCAACTCCCCAAACCAGGAGCGAAAATCCGCGGGCGGCCAAAAGCACCATCGCCGTTTGCGCGCCGGCGGGACCGGGAATGGAAAGGCTAAACAGCAAAGCGCCGAGGTTGCACAGCGAGAGGTATCCGATGGCGCGGCCAAGGCGGTTTTGAAAAATCAAAAAAACGCCCCCCACCAGGCACATTCCCACTCCGCCGGCCTGCAGGGCAAGATACACCTCCCCAGACAGCCTGAGCCAGGAAAAGCCGTCAAGGAAACGCAGCAACAGAAAGATTACCGCGCCAATGTACAGCGACAGGATGAAGGAGACGCTGTAGGGGGAGGAATCGTCGACGACATCCGGCAGCCAGAAATGGAACGGCGGAAAAGAAATCAACAGGCCAAAACCAAGACATAGCTGCACCAAGAGCGATTGCAGATCCGCGGGATCCGTGGGCAGATTGTCGAGGACTGACAATTCGGATCCGGCCAGGAGCAGGAGCATCATCCCCAGCGCGGAATATGAGATCCAACGTACGGCGCCGCGCGGGACCGGATGCGAAGAATCGGACAATAATAGGGAAAGGAAGAGCACGGAAAGGAACAGGAAAAATGCGGCATACAAAAAGGGCTGGACAAATAGCGAGGCGGAAAATAGACCGAGCACGATCCAGCCCACCGGCAGCAGCATCCGGTTGCGGGGAGTGGCAAGGCTTCCGCCGAACAGAGCCGCACCGCCAATGAACAGGAACAGTACGGCGGAGCGCAGACTCGGGACAAATATGAATTGACGGCCCAAAAGCGAAAAGGCTCCGGTCACGGGTATCGAATAACCGAGCACCATCAACGGTGCGTCAAGGGGAAGGGCGGACGCGAACCAGGCCATGCCGGCGGCCAGCGCGGTGGAAATTAAAATAGCCGAACGGGGGCGAAACGGAAATAGAAAATACGCGCCCAGGGCGGCCGCCATCGGCAACGCGAGATACAAGGCGGGCGCGTTCATGAAGCCGCCCGGCTTTCCGCAGGAGCTTCCGGCGCAGCGTGGGAGTGCAGAATGATCATCACCATAACCATCGCCAGATCCGTTACGGCCAGAAGCGCCAGGACCAGCAGCGATTGCTCGATCCACAAATACCCGAGTTCAAAACCTTGCAGAACGGTCAGCAGGCTGGCCGCCGAACGCAGCGGATGCTCCGAAAGCCCGAGGTTGAGCAGGCCGGCGCAGATCAAACAGAACGCTGCAAACGCCACACCTGCGGGCGGCTCGCGAAAAACTCCGGTAAGCTGGGGCAGCAGCGCGACAAGCGAGGAAAAAAGCAACAGCAGGAGCGAGAGCCGGAAAAATATCTGAAGGGGAGGATTCGACTCGTCGCCGATCCCCCGGTTTTCCCGGGAGAGGGTGAGCGCGAGCAGCGCCACGGCCAGCAATCCGACAATGGTTTTCGCAATGGCAACCGGCGGTTGCGTGATAGGAAAGGATACCAATCCCAGCCCGATGGATTGAAGCGCAAGCGCGGATAGGCTGCGATTCCAGGATCGGAACAGGGTCAGAAGCGCCGTCCCGCCCAGAACACATACCAATCCGATGATGAAAAATCCGGATGGCAAGCTACCCTCCTCGAAAAACCAGGTAAAGCAACAAAGCTATCCCCAACGACCACAGCATCGCCCCCTCACCGCTGAGGAACGACTCCGCGCCGGAGACCAGCACCGATGTTTTCCGGAAGAAAAAAACGACCGCCTGTTGCAGCCATTCCAGGCGGAAAATCTTTTCCAGACGGACAAATACCGAAGGGCCGGTTCGGTGGAACCGCCGGATCATGAAGCCCATCAGCAAGCCGCCTCCAAGCACCAGCAGCGGGAACACGATGGAACCCGCGGAAACGAGGCCGGTCCATGGGGGAAAAAGAAATGCGAGAAATGCGGCGATCATACCCGCGGAAAACGCCAACAGGAAAACCGGCTCATTGGGTGGAAAGGCGTCCACGGGTTCAAAAGCGAGCCGGAAGACGGCACAAACGACAAATATGGGGCAAAGGAGCAGAGGAACCAGGATGGGAAATCCGGACGGCGCCAGCAGGCCGGGGTAGACCGCAGAACTCCAGGCGGAGGCGGGAGTAAACGGGATACCGGAGAGGATGACCCCCAGAATGACCGGGAAAGCCGCCATCCATCGTCGATGGGGGAGATACCCGATGTAGGCGAGGAGAATCCCGCCGCCGAGGATCAGCAAACCTCCGGCTGCCGTAAACAAGCCGGACGAGGGGAAGGCCATCGCCGAAAGTAGCGCGAAACTTGGAATGATGAGGAAATACAAATCACGGCGTCCAAAAGGAGAAGCCGAAATACACCACCGCCAACCGGCCGCCAGGAGGACGACCGCCAGGGGGATGATCGGCCATGAAAAGCTCAAGCCCGCAGCGGCAATTTCCGGCTGAGTCGGCCAGATATTTGCCAGGAGGCAGAGACACACGGCGGGAGAGACGATCCGTAAAAGCATTTCCGTGCCGGTCGAAGTGGTTTCGAGCCGGGAAAAAGTAAACTGGATCGGTGCCAGCAGTATGCGGAGGAGAATTCCCGAAAGGAAGAGGACAGGAGCGAGGCCAAACTCAGCGGCTTCCCATAGGATGCCCCATTCGGATCCCGCCCCGGGGGATCCCACGAACAACGAAAACGCCACCAGGATGTTGCCGAGCAGATTGATGGCGAGGACTCCCATGAAATGCGAGTGCGAGGATGAAATCCCCGCCATGCCGATTTCCACGGGTTTCTTCAGAATGAGCATCGCCAGAAAAGACAATAAATCGATCAGCGACCAGGCGATGATCACCGCCAGGGGAGTGGAGGCAAAACAGGCGGCAATCCCCGCCATGGTCATAAGGTAAATGACAAGGCGCGACGCGCGGCCGGGATTGTGGCGGAGTGGGCGGGTCCACTCGATTAAAAGCAACAGGCAGCAGAAATAGACGGAAAAGGAAACCGAAGAAGCGGAAGCCCGGAAAGTGAGGGGGTCCGGGAAAAGGTCGGCCGGCGACCAGGAGATGGAAAAGGAATCAGGGATCGGCAGCCCCAGGAGCAGCGCGCCCAAAGCCGCGGCTGGAACCAGAGCGACGGCGATATGCAGGTTACGCCGCTGTGGGGGGAGGAAAAAAGTGGCCAGGGCGCCGATGGATAATATGAAAATGACGATGAGGGCAATCATCAATAGGCCTGGGAAGAAATTCTAGCATATTAAAGCAGGAGGGCGTACGGGAGGATATGTTCGGAGACGGGCCGTTACCCGAAGGCGGCCGGAAACGCGGCCGGCGGAACGGCGGTGAAACCGGAAGTTGTGCGGCGGTGGATGCTAGGCGGCCGAAGATACCGGCAGCATTTTATCCAGAATGCGTTCGAGCGCCATCGTGTGGCAGCATATGCCGCGCAGATGGAAAAACTCGCAATCACACTGCCATTTTCCCTGCTCGAATGTTACCTGATGGTTGTTATTATCGCCGCGAAATGTAATAGCGAATTGTTCAAAGTGGAACCGGTCCGGTTCCTCGGCGTAACGCTTGGCCTTCTCGATTTTGCCGATCATTCCGTAGTCCATAGGCGCCTCCTTGGAAAAAAAAAGGCACGCGGGCTGAGGGCCCCGTGCCATATTGGATTTACCTCAATTGTCGATCCTCTCCGCTCATGGCGGTTTTCCTCCGTTTTTGAAGGTATTGGGAAGTATAGAAGAATTCCGCCAGGATGTCAAATACGATTACCCTTCATTTCAAAAGCACCGGACGCAACGATGACCCCGTAAAGGAATCGTTAATTCCGCAGATTTCCTCCGGAGTCCCACTGGCCACAATCTCTCCACCGCCGAGCCCGCCCTCGGGACCCAGATCGATAATCCAGTCGGCGGTTTTAATGACGTCCAGGTTATGTTCAATGACGATCACCGTGTTGCCCGCATCGGTCAGATGGTGCAAAACGTCGAGGAGTTTCTGTATATCCGCAAAATGCAGCCCGGTGGTCGGCTCGTCGAGGATATAAAGCGTCCGGCCGGTGGAAAGTTTGCTTAATTCCTTCGCCAGCTTGACGCGTTGGGCTTCGCCGCCGGAGAGGGTGGTCGCCGATTGCCCCAATTTGATGTATTCCAATCCGACGGCCTTCAAGGTGCCGAACAACCTGGAGATTCCGGGAAAGGCGCCGAACATTTCAAGCGCCTCGACGACGTCCAAGTCCAAAACATCCGAGATCGACCGCCCTTTGAACTTAACCTGCAGTGTTTCACGGTTGAAGCGCGTGCCCTTGCAGACGTCGCAGGTGATCCAAACATCCGGTAGGAAATGCATCTCCACGCGTTTCTTGCCGTGACCCTGGCAGGCTTCGCAGCGTCCCCCGCGCACATTAAAGGAAAACCTTCCGGCGCCGTAACCGCGGGCTTTGGATTCCGGAATTTCGGCAAACACATCCCGGATTTCGGAATAAACGCCGATGTACGTGGCGGGATTCGAACGCGGCGTGCGGCCGATCGGATCCTGGGTGATGTCGATGACCTTGTCGAAATAATCCAGTCCCTCAATCTTCCGAAAGGCGCCCGGTTTATCCAGCGTCCCGTGCAGCCGGGCCGCCAGCGCGGGATACAGCGTTTCGGCGATGAGCGAAGACTTCCCGGACCCGGACACGCCGGTGACGCAGGTAAAAAGGCCGACCGGGAAACGGACGTCGATGTTTTTCAGGTTGTTATGGCGCGCCCCCCGGACCGAAAGCCAGTGCCCGTTGGGGGAGCGCCGGCCGCTGGCATGCTCGGATTGGCGGGTTCCGGCCGCGACGATCCATTCGCCGCTGAGATACTTCCCCGTGATCGATTCCGGATTGCGGGCGAGGTCTTTGGGTTTTCCGGCCGCCACGATCCGCCCGCCCAGGATCCCCGCGCCCGGCCCGAAGTCAACGACGTGATCCGCGGCTTCGATCGTCTCGCGGTCGTGCTCCACGACGATCACCGTGTTTCCCAGATCCCGCAGCCGGATGAGGGATTCGAGAAGCCGACGGTTGTCGCGGGCGTGCAGCCCGATCGACGGCTCGTCGAGGATGTACATCACCCCCACCAGCCCGGAGCCGATTTGCGATGCCAGCCGGATGCGCTGGCCCTCGCCGCCGGAAAGGGTCGGCGCGGAGCGTTCCAGAGTCAGATAGTGCAGCCCGACATTCATTAAAAACTCAAGCCGCGCGACGATTTCCTTGATTAGTTCCCCGGCGATCTGCGATTGCGCCGAAGAGAGCTCCAGGGTGGTGAAGAACTGAAGCGCATCACCGATCGAGAGCGCGTGCACGTCGACGATCGACTTGCCGGCGAACCGTACCGATGTCGCTTCCGGACGCAGCCGGGTCCCGTGGCAGACGGGGCACTCCTGGTACGACATGAACTGCGAATACCATTCGCGCATCCCCTCCGATTGCGTTTGATGGTAACGGCGGGCGATGGAGGGAATGACCCCTTCGTAGGTGGATTCCCAGGAACCCTGTCCCCCTTTTTCGTTGCCCCATTCCCACCGCACGCGCACGCGTTCGTCGCCGTGAAGCATCCCCCGGCGGGCCTTCTCGGGAATCTGCTTCCAGGGCGTGTCGAGCGAAAATTTGTAATGCCGCGCAAAATTGACCGCGATCATGCGCGCGGATTTCGAGGTTTTAAACGTGCCCCAGGCGCGAATGGCGCCGTCACGAATGGATTTTTCCGGATCGACGAATTTATCCGGATCAAAATTGAATTTCTGGCCCAGCCCGTTGCACTCGGGGCACATGCCGATGGGTGAGTTGAAGGAGAACATCGGCGGGGAGAGCGGGGGGAACGAGATCCCGCAATGCGCGCACGCGTTCTGCTCGCTCATTTCGAGCTCTTTGCGCACACCGGTGGAGATGACAACGGTTCCATTGCCCACCCGCAGCGTGGTTTCGACCGAATCCGCCAGGCGCATGCGGAAATCCGAATCGGCTTCGGCCGGGAGCACGAGCCGGTCGATGACGATCTCGATGTCGTGTTTGCGGGTTTTCGCAAGCCGGATGGTCTGATCCAATTCCGTCACAACCCCGTTCACCCGCGCCCGTTGATACCCGCTGGCCTTGGCCTCCAGGAGCACGTCTTCGTGGGTCCCCTTCCGCTTGCGGACGATCGGCGCGAGCAGTAGCAGCTTGGTACCCGGCCGCAGAGCGAGGATTTGATCCACAATCTGAGTCGAGGTCTGGCGGCTGACCGGGCGGCCGCAGCGCGGACAGAAGGGCGAACCGGCGCGCGCGAACAGGACCCGCAGGTAATCGCTGATCTCCGTCACGGTCCCGACGGTCGAACGCGGATTCTTGGAAACCGCTTTCTGCTCGATCGCGATCGCAGGGCTTAATCCGCCGATGTAATCGACGTGCGGTTTTTCCATCTGCCCGAGAAACTGACGGGCATAGGCGGAGAGGGATTCCACATACCGGCGCTGCCCTTCGGCGTACAGCGTGTCGAAGGCCAGCGAGGATTTCCCGGATCCGGAAACGCCGGTGAAAACGATGAATTTATCCCGGGGAAGCTGTAGCGTGACGTCCTTAAGGTTATGCTCCCGGGCTCCCCGGACGATGATGCAGTTGGATTCAGTCGCAGGCATGTGCGGGCCTATAAGGATGGCGAGGTCGCCGAAACAGAGTGTGAAACGGTTGGGAATCCGCGGGACAAAGAATTCGCCGTTAAGGAATTTCCAATCCGCATTCTACCAGCAGCGATGATTCCATGGGAGGGGGATTTTAAAATGGCGGTGAATAAGGAGCGGAAAATCAGGATCCGGGGGCGCGGGGTTTGGCCGTGCGCGGATGATACATTGCCAGCCCGACCACGATCATCGCCGCTCCGAACAACAACCCGATGCTCTGCAGCGTTCCCAGATGGGGGGAACCCGGCAGCGGATGGCTCCCCAAGCCGATCAGGTCCGCGGTGCAGGAAACCGCCACCAGCACGTACCCCGTGGCGGCCAACCGCGCGCCGACATCCTCGCGGATGGTGACCGGCTGGTTGGGCGGACGGAATAATTTTTCTATCGCGAAGGAGGAGAGGACCACGAACCCCAACCCGAAAAGAAACACGACCACCTGGAGGTAGCCGATGACCGGCGAGCGGTCCAATCCGAAAATCCACGGCTGCATTCCGAGGAGGAAAAGCCCCAAACCGATAAAATCCAGAACCAGGAAGAAGGTCAGCCAGCGCGGGCGCATGGTAGGCGGGTTGGTCGTCATGGGGCGATTATACGCTTATCGAACTGCCAGCCAAAGGGCGGCGAGGTAGCATGCGAGGATAAGGAAGAAGGCCAGCGGCAGTCGCCGCGAAAGCGGATGGCGGTCCACCGCGTACGGATTGCCCGTATAGGGATCCAGCTCCAACTTCCAATCCGGGCCGAGCAGCCAGGCCAGCGCCGCGCCCGCCGCCAGGCCGCCGATGTGACCCCATAGATCGATCCCCGGGGAAAAACTGATCACCAGGTTCATCATGATGATGAAGAGGACGTTGTACAGCATCGAGCGGCCGACGGGTCCGAGCAGGCGCGAATGCCGGAAGAGAAAAACGGCCAGCGCGCCGATCAGCCCGAAGACCGCGCCCGACGCGCCCAGGGAGTAGGACGGCGTAAAAAGAAAACTGGCGAATCCGCCGGCCACGCCGGAGAAGAAATAGATCATTAAAAACCGCGCGTAACCCAGCGGCCGTTCGATCTGCCGGCCGACGTTGTAGAGCGCGTACATATTAAAGATGATATGCAGCGGGCTGCCGTGGAAAAAGATCGGGGTGATCAGGCGCCAATACTCGCCCGCCATGATATTCTGGTTGATCTTTAATCCGTAAAACGTGAAGGCGTCTCCGAGGATCACCTGCCCAAGGTACACCAATCCGGTGACGGCCATGATCCCGTACGTGAAGACCGGAGCAACGCCCGGCACCGGGACCGCCCGGACGCGCGGGACGGAGGGCGATTCCGGGGTTTGAATCACAGCACGGTCTTTCTCGGCGCGGTGCGGCAGTGCTCGGCCCGGATGATGGAGATGATCGTGTCGACTGTATCCTCCAGGCGGCCGTCCGCATTGACCACAAGATAATCGAATTCGGGAACACGCTGCATCTCCGCGGATGCCGTCTGGAGCCGGAGCTCCACCTGGCCGGCGGAGTCGGCGCCGCGCGCCAGCAGCCGGTGTTTTAGTTCCTCCCGGGAGGCGGCCGTCAAAAAGATCGAGACCGCCCCCGGATATTGGCGGCGGACCGTCGCGGCGCCCTGGATGTCGATCCGGAGGATGACGTCCTTTCCGGAATCCATCGCCTCGCGCACCGGCCGCTTGGGGATGCCCTTGTACTGGCCGTAAACCACGGCGTGTTCCAGCAGTTCATCCGTGCGGATCATTTCCTGGAATTCGGCTTCCGACACGAAGCGGTAATCCCGCCCGTCAGCTTCACCGGGACGGGGCGGGCGCGAGGTCACGTTGACTACGAATTCGAAAGGCACCCCGCGCTCCATCATCCGGCGGACGACGCTGTCCTTTCCGGACCCCGCGGTTCCGGAAAGGATGATCAGCAAAGGAATGTGTTTCTGTTCGAAGCTTTCGGGAACCATGCTTTCCTCTTGCTATAATATCCGCCGGAGCGTTTATCCCGGAGGAGGTTTGTCATGCCCTTATACGAATACCGGTGTCTGGATTGCCGGCGCCGCGTGTCCGTGTTCCAATCCTACTCGGACTACGGAAAAATTCAACCCGCCTGCCCGGAATGCGGCGGAAAACGGCTGGACCGGCTGATTTCGCGGATCCGGTTCGCCCGTTCCGAAGAGTCCCGTCTGGAGAATCTCGCGGATCCGACCGCCTGGGGCGATGTCGATGAAAGCGATCCCCGCGCGATGGCCAGAATGATGCGCCGCATGGGCAATGAACTGGGCGAAGAAATGGGGCCGGAGTTCAACGAGACCGTCGACCGCCTGGAGGACGGGGAGGATCCGGAACAGATCGAAAAAACCATGCCGGATCCGGGCGGCGGCGTAAACGCCGGCGGATTGGACGATCTCGAAGATTGAATCCGCTCAGCCGCCGGGATCCAGCCGGGCGGACACCGCTTTTCTCAACGCCTTCCAGACTTCTTCCTCTTTGTGCTCCGCATCGATCCGCGTCCAGCGTCCGGGTTCCTCCTGCAACAACTCCAGATACCCCTGCCGGACCCTGCGGTGGAATTCCACCTCGAGGGCATCCAGCCGGTTCCAATCGCTGTCGCTCCGCCTGCGCCGGGCCAGGCCGACTTCGACTGGAAGATCGAGCAGCAAGGTCATATCCGGCATCAACCCTTCGGTGGCGAAAGTGCTGATCGTGCGCAGGATCCCCAGATCCAGGCCGTGCCCATACCCCTGATATGCCAGAGTCGAATCCGAATAGCGGTCGCACACCACCGTCCCGCCGCGCGCCAGGTGCGGGCGGATCATCCGGCTGACCAGCTGGGCGCGCGACGCGCAGAAGAGCAGAATTTCCGCGCGCGGTTGCATTTCCGTGTTGGCGTGATCGTTGAGGATCGCGCGGATCTGGTCGCCGATTGCGGTCCCGCCCGGCTCGCGGGTCAGCAGCACGTCGCGCCCTATGCTGCGCAGGTATTCCGCGAGGCGCGGCGCGTGGGTGGATTTCCCGCTGCCCTCGGGGCCTTCCAGGGTGATGAAAAAGCCTTTGGCGATGGCGCTTGGCATCAGCTGCGGTAGATCCGCACGCGGCGGCGCGGCTCCTTTCCGAAGGATTGGGAAAGCAGATTGGACTGGCGCGCCATCTGATGCTGCAGGCGGCGGATGTAGGCCGAGGTCGGGGCGAGATCGATCGAGCGCGACCCGTTGAGAATTTCATCGATGGCCGACTGTGTTTCCTGCATCGCCGAATCGAGGGAATGGTTGGCCGAGGGGGTGTGCCCCAGGTTGAACAGTTCCGAGAGAAAATGCTCCATCTGCCCGACGGTGTTGGAACGCAGGACGTAGATCGGAGTCCCGCCGCGTTCCGCGTCCTCGATTAATGGCGGCCGGCGGCGGTAATAGGATTTTATGGTGACGATCGCCTCGGCCTGGCCCGCATCCCCGACCACGGTGGCGGGCACCTGCAGGTATTTCGCCGCCTGCTCCAGCCGGTTCTTCGCCACGCCGTACGGGTAGACCCGGATCGGGCGCCCGCGTGAGGGCGGGATGTGCGGCGGGGTGGGAGAGTACGGCAGGCTGTCGTCGGCCGGGCTGGGTTCGTACGGGCGTGGCGTGCCGCTCCAAGGCATCGACATTTCCGAGGACGGGCTACGGCGGGCGCGCTCGCGGCCGGCGGGAACCGCCGGGGCGGCGGTCTCCTTGTGGACTTCCCCCTGCTCGTCCACGTAGCGCAGCTGCGGGGGCAGGGGGCGGCCGCGCAGGATCGCATCCACCGCAGCGGCGACATCATGATGCACCGCCAGCCGTTCGCGGTCCTGGATCTCCACCAGGATTTCGAAGGTGGGGGGCGCGCGGCGCTCCAATACGGTCTTTTGCGTGCCCCGCCGGCGGGCTTCCTCGTCCGAAAGCGTGACCGATTCGATACCCCCGACCAGGTCGGCCAGGGTGGGGTTGAGCAGTATATTGTCGATGGTGTTGCCGTGAGCCGTGCCGATGAGCTGAACCCCGCGCTCGGCGATCGTGCGCGCGGCGGCCGCCTCCAGCTCCCGGCCGATCTCATCGATGACGATCACTTCCGGATTGTGGTTTTCCACCGCCTCGATCATCACCTCATGCTGGAGCGAAGGGGCGCGCACCTGCATGCGCCGCGCACGTCCGACCGCCGGATGGGGAACGTCGCCGTCGCCGCCGATTTCGTTCGACGTATCGACGATCACCACCCGCTTGGACTCGGCCAGGATGCGCGCGGCTTCGCGCAGCATGGTGGTTTTTCCGACCCCCGGCCGGCCCAGAAGCAGGATGCTTTTTCCGGAAATGACCAGGTCCTGGATGATGTCGATCGTTCCATAGACCGCACGCCCCACCCGGCAGGTCAGCCCGACGATGTGCCCGCGGCGGTTGCGGATGGCGGAGATGCGGTGCAGAGTCCGCTCCAACCCGGCGCGGTTGTCGGCGTCGAAATCCCCGATCCGGCTGACGACGTAGTCGATGATCTCGGAGGCGACTTCGCGCTCTTCGAGCACCTTTTCCCCGTCCAGATAGCGCGCGGTGGGCACCCGGCCGAGATCGAGGATGATCTCCTGGAGGATATCCCAGCGGCCGTCTTTGCGCAGCGCCGAGCTGATCCCTTCGGGCAGGACGCTCAGCATGATGTCGAGGTTATCGGTGATGCGCCGTTGCGGAGTCATAGGTTTTATGATTTACCGACGAGGTGTAAGTGGTGGCCTGGGGGACTGGTTTGTCCACCGCGCCAAGCGGCAGGCTTTCCGTCAGCGGGACCGGGACGACCACCCGGCGGATGAGCACCACCCGCCTGCTCATCAGGGAAAATCCGTTGTCCTGAAGCAAACGCCCCGCCCAGTTCTGATAGGATCGCACGCACACGTAGATCGGATCCTGCGGCCGGAGGTTCAGCGCGCCCAGCCAGTACGAGATCCACTCCGCGGTATGGCGGGCCCCGGGGTGGAAGATGGGTTCCATCCACATCCCGCGCGGCCCCGAGCGCAGATTAAAGAAACCGACCAGCGCGCCCTCCTCGAAAATCATCCACCCTTTCGGCCGCCGGGGGAATCCCTCCGCTTGATGCACCAGTGCGGGAACAATGGAACAGTATAGCGCATGTGCCGCCGATGCGTCGCCATCCTGAAGGGGGCGGATTGCCCCTTTCGGCGCTGAGAGCGGCCGGGGAAACGGAGGCGTTCCTTTCCAGATATCCTGCCGGGCGTAAATGGAAAAACCCGCCCGCCGGAGGAAACCGGATTCTTCCGTGTTCTCTTCCGCATCGGCAAGAATATGCTGCGCCTGCCGGCGTCCGGCCGTGCGTACCAGCGCTTCCATTAATTCGATTCCCCCGTCGTCGCGGAAGAGTTCGCGCGGCGCGAGAAAACGCAGGCGCGAGGACGACTCTCCCAGGCGATGATCGAGCTGGACACATCCCGCCGCGTCATTCGAACGGCCGAGGATCAAGGTCTCCGGAATTAGTTCCGGAAGCAGCGGCGCCAAGACGGCGGTTCGAACGACATGAAGATCCCGGGTCAGAGCGGTTGGGGAATCCAGGCTGATGCCGCAGGGCGCAAGCGCCCGAAGCACAGGCAGATCGCGGATGTCGAAACGGTGGACCATGGTCAGCCGGAGGCCTTAACCATATCGAGGAAGAGCCGGTGAATCCGGTCGTCGGCGGTAAGTTCGGGATGGAAACATGTGGCCAGGCAATTTTTCTCGCGGGCGGCGACGATCGTGCCGTCCGGCAGCCGGGCCAGCACCGCGACTCCCTTTCCGGCGCGCACGATCGCGGGCGCGCGTATGAAAATTGCATGGAACGCCGGAGGATCGGCGGGCGGAAGCACAGGGATCTCGAGATCGATCTCGAATGAATTCCGCTGCCGTCCGAAGGCGTTGCGCTCAACGGTTATGTCCATCACCCCAAGGACGGACTGCCCGCGGCCGATATCGCGCGCCAAAACGATCGCTCCGGCGCAGGTTCCCCACAGAGCATGGCGTTTCCCGAACTCCCGCAGCGGCCCGATCATGCCGAAGGCTTCCGCCAGATTTCGGAAAGTGGTCGTTTCGCCGCCCGGGATGATCAGCCCCGAGCATCCGTCCAGGTCCGCCGGAAGCCGGACTTCGACGGCGGGCACGTTCATGCCGCTGAGCTTATTAATGTGCTCCTGGAAGTCGCCCTGCAGGGCGAGAACGCCGATGGCCATGGTTAAAAGTCGAACCGCAATTCCGTAGTCGGTTGAAATCCCATCGATTGGTAAAGCGGGCGGCCGGCATCGCTGGCGTGAAGGAAAACCGAGCCGAACCCCTGCTCGCGGCACCAATCCACTATCGTCTGCACCAGTGAGCGGGCGATCCCCTGCCGGCGAAACGCGGGTTCGGTGAATACGTTGAAGAGGAACGCCCGCTGCTGTTTGCGATGTTTTGGATTGGCGGGCCAGGGGACGACCATGATCGCGCCTCCGCCGGCAATCTCTCCCGATTCGGTTTCGGCAAGCCAGGAATGGAATGTGCCGGTGGTCATCGCCTGCGTCGCGAATTCCCTGAACTCCGCTGCATAGGCGTCGAAATCGGACGGATCGCCGATTTTCATTTCCGAGAACATCCCCATCCGGTGACGGGCGATCATCGGAATATCGGCGGGAGTCCCGCGCCGGATGCGGATTGTGGAGGCCACTACCAACCCCGGCCGGCGATGAGTTCCTCTTTCGACATCGTCGAGACCTGCCGGCCGACCATCGGCTCGCCGAGATCGCGGCTCACCTCGGCGATGATCTTGGCGTCACGGAAGTGCGTGACCGCCTTGACGATCGCCGCGGCGCGCCTGGCCGGATCCCCGGATTTGAAGATTCCCGATCCGACAAACACACCGTCCATCCCCAGTTGCATCATCAACGCGGCGTCGGCCGGAGTGGCTATGCCGCCGGCGGCGAAATTCACCACCGGCATCCGTCCGAGCTCCCTGGTTTCCTTCACCAGCTCATACGGCGCGCCGATCGATTTGGCGAATGCCATCAGTTCCTCGTCCGGAAGGCTCTGCAGCCGGCGGATCTCCCCGAACACGGTGCGGGCGTGGCGGACCGCCTCGACCACGTCGCCGGTCCCGGCCTCGCCTTTGGTGCGGATCATCGCCGCGCCCTCGCCGATCCGCCGCAGCGCTTCGCCGAGGTTGCGGCAGCCGCAGACGAAGGGAATTTTAAAATCGTGCTTGTAGATGTGATGCTCCTCGTCCGCCGGCGTGAGCACTTCCGACTCGTCGATGTAATCGACGCCGATCGCTTCCAGAACCTGCGCCTCCACGAAATGCCCGATCCGGCATTTGGCCATGACCGGAATCGAGACGGCTTCCATGATCTGCCGGATCAGCCCGGGGTCGCTCATCCGGGCCACACCGCCGTCGGCGCGGATATCCGCCGGAACGCGTTCGAGCGCCATGACCGAGCAGGCTCCGGCGGCCTCGGCGATTTTCGCGTGCTCGGGAGTGACCACATCCATGATCACTCCGCCTTTGAGCATCTGGGCCAGTCCCTTCTTTACGGTGAAGGAACCCGTGATTTTTTGTCCGTCCATGGTGCACCTCCGAAAAAGACTGCAATAATATTCTACCATGCGGATCATGCTCAAACGCCGCCGGGTGTGATTATAATGACGGCATGCTGGCCGATCTTTCGCTGGGCGACGTCGTCCAATTGCGGAAACCGCACCCCTGCGGAAGCCGGGAGTGGGAGGTTGTCCGGCTGGGCGCCGACATCGGCATCCAATGCCAGGGATGCGGGCACCGGATTCTTCTCGAGCGCCGCGATCTGGCAAAGCGGATCAAGCAAATCCTGCATCGAGGATTAAATGACTCTCACGCCGTCGCCCCGAAAACCTAAAATCCTCGTCCTCTTCTCCGATACCGGAGGCGGGCACCGAAGCGCCGCGCAGGCGGTGATTGAATCCCTGGAAGACAAGCATCCGGGCGAATTCGAACTGGATATGGTCGATGTTTTCAAAGCCTACGCCCCTTACCCGTTGAGCAAAGCCCCGGAACTCTACCCGGCGATGGTGAAGCTCCCGAACTTGTGGGGGCTTGGCTACCGCATGGTCGACGGCAGGCGCCGCGCGGTCTTTATGATGGACACCCTCTGGCCGTGGATCCGTCCCGCCGCCAAGCAGCTGGTCCGCGAACATCCCATGGATCTGGTGTTCTGCGTCCATCCGCTGTTCAACGCCCCTGTCCTGCGCGCGCTCGGCAAACACCGCCCGCCTTTTATCACAGCGGTCACCGATCTGGTGACGGCGCCGAATTACTGGTTTCACCGCCGGGAAGACGTGTGCGTCGTCCCCACCGAGCAGGTGCGCCGGTGCGCGCTGCATAACGGCCTGCGGCCGGAACAGGTCAAGCTACTGGGGCTGCCCATCAGCAAGAAATTCATGCTCAGCGCGGATAAAAAAACCCTGCGGGAGAAGCTGGGGTGGCCGGCGGACCGTCTGGTGGTTCTGATGGTCGGCGGGGCCGAGGGGATGGGACCGCTCTACGACACGGCGCGCAATATCTCCTACACCAGCCCGGAATGCGCGCTGGTGGTGATCAGCGGGCGCAACGAAAAGCTGAAGCAACGGATGGAATCCGCGGATTGGACGGTTCCGTTTTTCGTGTACAGCTTTGTGAACAACATGCCGGATTTCATGAACGCGGCGGATATTCTGGTCACCAAAGCCGGTCCCGGGACGATCAGCGAAGCGCTCGCCTGCGGATTGCCGATGGTGCTCAACAGCCGGATCCCGGGGCAGGAAGATGGAAATGTCCGTTACGTGGTTGAGGAGGGGGCGGGGCGCTGGGCTCCCGGAACCGAGCGGACGGCGCGCGCCGTCCGGCGATGGATTGCGAATCCCAAATTACGGGAAAGCGCGGCCGCGGCCTGCAAGCGGATCGCCAAACCCCAGGCGGCGGATGATATAGCGGAATTAATCTGGAATTGGCTTCCTTATAAAGGCAGTGGTTCTTTAAAGTCGTAGATCCCGTCCCGGATGACATAGCGCCTTTTGCATTTCCCGCAAACCATGGAATTCACCGAAGCCTGCGGCTCTTCTTGTAAATCCGGATTGCCGCAGTTCGGGCACTGGAAGAAACCCGCCGGTTCCGCCGGAGCGGAGGAATCCGATTGAGCCAGGATAAACACGCTCGGCGAATACTGCCAAAGGTTGCCGGTAAACCCGAGCAGATAATCAAAGTAGGAAAGCAATCCGGCGGGGACGGCCTTCTTCAGCAGGCCGACCCGGAAATGGGAGACAGTCGCCTGTTCGCGGATGCGGAAACCGGATCCGGACAGCCAGCCGCGGACCGACTTCGGATGGAAGTCGAAGTTCAATGGCAGATACTCGACGGATTCCGGGGAGAATGGATTCCACTCTTGGCGGCGGAATAGATACCGCAGGACGGCTTTGAGATTGCGCTTGTTTGCGAATTCCAACAGGAACGCGGATTGCGGCGCGAGCACCCGGCGGACCTCCCGCAGGGCGGCCGCCGGATCAGACATATGGTGCAGGGTGCGGATCATGGTCGCGGCATCGAACAGGCCGGAAACAAAGGGGATATTGTAGACGTCGGCGGCGACGTACAGGAATTGCCCGGAATCGCCAAGCCTTTCCCGCGCCTGACGGAGCTGGGTGCGGGAGTAATCCAGCAGGACCGTTTTCCCGTAGCCCGAATAGCGCAGCGTGTTGCGGCCGGTACCGGCCCCCAATTCAAGGAGCAACCGGCCTTTGCGCGGCATCAGCCGAGAAATCGCCCGGGCTTCGCACTGGTCCTCATACCGGCGGGCACCGCTGTCCCAGAAGGTCTGTTGATAATCGGAGTTTTCGTAGTCGCAAATCGGGTGTTGGCTCATAAGCCTCGTTAGGAAGCAGGTCGAGTAACCCGCGCTTTATGCGGGTGTATCGAGCCCCGCCAACTCATCGGTGATCTCCATATAAAAATCCTACTCGATCACCTTACTTTTCGAACGGGCGGTTTGGAAGCGGGGGGATTTTACCCTACTCCCGGCGGGATTGTTTCACGTGGAACATAGGTGAGGTTGGGGGTGGAAGCCGGTCCCCAGGCCGCTCCCGGCAGGTCAGAGTGTGCCGGTCGGCGGATTGAAATAGTTATAGACCGCCTTGGAAACCTCGGAAATGACCCTGGAGCCGATATCCCACAATAACCAGTCTTCCTGCCATAGAAAGATGGAAAGAACGTAATTGCCGCCGGGAGTGTAGACGACCGCGGCGTCCCCAAAGGTGTGGAAGATACCGGGATCCCAGCCGTGCTTGTGCACGACTTTGGTGCCCTCGGGAACCCCGCCTTGAATGAACACGCCGATCGTGTCCTTGGCCATCAGGTCCAGCATGAGGCCGCACTCTTCGGCGGTGATTTTCCCCTCAAACGTCACAAGCAAAGTGCCGCCGCCGGTTGAGCACTGATAAATATCCTGCATCAGGAGGCCCATGTCCACCGGGGTGGTTTGATTATAGGGATCAAGATCGGTCAGGATATCCTCACGCTGGTTGGCGGGGGACTTGATCGCCTCCAGCAATCCGGAGCCCGGTTTGAAGTAGCCGGCGATAAAAGTATTTACCAGGCCCATGTCCCGCAGAGTTTGGGTGACGATCAGCGGTCCCCGCGCCGGATCCAGGCTTTGCATCAGCCAGTCGGCGGGGTCGTTGCCGGATTCCACGCCGAGCATGTCTTGGAGCCATCTCTCTGTTTCCAGATCCAACGGAAGGTCGCGGTGGACGAAGGTCGCCAGCAGGATCGGGATTTTTATCGTGCTGACGGCGGTAAAGGCAACATCCGGCTCGCCGGGGAAATCCTCGCCGCTCATGTGGACCAGATGCAAATCCTGCCCGGTTTGCAGGTTGACCATGTAGACGTCGATCAACCCGTAATAATTGTTGACAGCCGTCAATTGCTTGATCAGGGTGTCGAGCGAATCCAGAGACGGCAGGCTGCGCTGATTGGATACGACCGGCAAGTCGACCCTGCGATCGTTGGACGAGAACAATGCCTCGACCATGAGTTCGGCCCCTTTTTCCTGGTCCAATACGGTTCCCGGGGTACCCGCCTTGAAGAAGGGGCGGCCCGGTTCAGGCTGGGGCGGGATGGGGGGCAGATCATACCGTGCGGCGATGTCTTCCATCAGGGCCGCCAGTTGCGTCCGGGAGTACTCCGCTTTGATCGGAATCGAGTGCGCCTCGGCGGGGGAGTTCCACAGAAAGGCCCAGAAGCCTTCCCAGGATGGGAGCAGGGTCTCGTAGGCATCGACGGCGGCCAGCATGCTGGTGGTATCGAGTGTGAAACCGACCTGGGAGGGGAGGATATAAAAGGTGCTCGCGTTGTAGCGCACTTCGATCGGCTGGCTGTAGACCTGCAGCAGCATCTGCATGGCTTCCTGCGAGGTCATGCCGCCGGCTGAAAGACCGGCTATTGTTACTCCGCGCGGAATCCGCGTCTGTTCGCGGCTATAGCTGACCAGTTGGAACAGCACCAGCATCGCCGTCCCAAGCATGATCGCAACCGAAAACCAACGGAACAACATTCCTGTGGATCGCACAACCGCCTCCCGAAAAAGCGTTAGGAGTATACCAAAGCCCTCCGTCGGGATTTGAAAATGCCGGAGAGTCGGCCCTCGGAAGCCGCCCGAATCCGGCTGCTTTGACTTTGCCACTCCGGCGTGCTATCATCAAAAGCATCATTTCCCATTCATTGCGGTTGGCCTTATCGCGCTTTTTTGGAACGTAGCTTGGCTTCCTTCCCCCGGGTTCCACCGGGGAAATGATATTTGCTAGGCGAAAGCGGCCATCTGCTTTCGCCTTTTCATTTAGGGTTGACGATGAGCATTGAATTCTTTTTTCGCATCATCGGGATGATGGTTCTGATAGTCGGGGGAGCCTTTCTGGGCGTCCGCCTGGCCGATCTGGCCCAGGTGCCGGGCGAGAGAGAACGGTGGGCGTCACTATTCGCGTCCCTGGGCGCCCTGACCGGCCTGATCCTCACCCCGTATCTGACCACCCGCCCGGTGGGCGCGCTCCGGAAGAAGCTTGCCCTGATGCCGGCCGCCTCGCTGTCGGCCGCAATGATCGGGCTGGTGGCGGGATTGATCGTCGGCGCCCTGGCCTCCTTGCCGCTTTCGCTCCTCCCGCCGCCATTCGGGAATTTCCTTCCGTTCGTCGGCGCGATATTCTTCTGCTACCTGGGTGTGACCCTGTTTGTAATGCGCCAGGACGACCTGTTCTCCATGTTTGGGGCGCGGCTGCCCCGGTCCGGCCCGGCGCCGGCCCCCGAGGAACGGAGCATTCTGCTCGATACCAGTGTCATCATCGACGGGCGGATCGCGGATGTCGCCGCGACCGGGTTCCTGCAATCCACCATGCTGGTCCCGCACTTTGTGTTGAATGAACTCCAGTACATCGCCGATTCTTCCGAACCGATCAGGCATCAGCGCGGGCGGCGCGGGCTGGAGGTGCTGAACCGGCTGCGCAAAGACAACCGCACCCCGCTGCGGGTCACCGACCTCGACATCGAGGAAGTCCGCAACACGGATGAAAAACTGATCGTCCTGGCCAAACAACTGCACTGCCCGATCCTGACCAACGACTACAACCTGAACCGGGTGGCCGAACTGCAGGGCGTGGTGGTGTTGAACCTGAATGATCTCGCCAATGCCATCCGGGTGATCTTCCTGCCGGGCGAAACCCTTCCGGTTTACCTGATCCAGGAGGGCAAAGAGCCGGGACAGGGGGTGGGGTACCTTGAGGATGGAACGATGGTCGTCGTCGATGAGGGGCGCAAGTATATCGATCGGACCATGACCGTAATCGTCACCAAAGTCCTCCAAACTTCCGCCGGACGGATGATCTTTGCCCGGATCGACAACAGCAATAATCCCTCTTCCGGCAATTCGCAATAAAAAAAACCAGAAACAGGACGGCGCCATGCCATTAACCGTATACAACAGCCTGGTCCGCAAACTTGAGCCTTTCCAGCCTGTCACCGAGGGCCGGGTCCATATCTATGTCTGCGGACCGACCGTATATGCCAGCACCCACATCGGCCACGCCAAGACCTACGTCTCCTTCGACGTGATTGTCCGGTATCTCCGTTACAGCGGGTATCAGGTCCGCTACGTTCAGAACATCACCGACGTCGGCCATCTGCTCGACAGCGGGGAAGACCGGATCCTCAAGGGGGCCGTGCGCGAACGGGTGGAACCGATGGAACTGGTGGAGCGTTACACGCGCGAATACTTCGAGGGGATGGACGGCCTGGGGGTCATCCGCCCGGATATCTCCCCGCGCGCCTCGGCTCATATTCCGGAACAGATTGAATGGATCAAACGGCTTCTGGAAAAGGGGCACGCGTATGAATTAAACGGCTCGGTGTATTTTGACGTCCGGTCGTTCCCCGCCTACGGGAAATTATCCGGCCGCCGCCTGGAAGACCAGGAAGACGGCGCCCGGATCGGGGTGCGCGAGGAAAAAATGAACCCCGAGGATTTCGCGCTTTGGAAAAATGCGGAACCGGAGCATATCCTGCGCTGGCCTTCGCCCTGGGGCTGGGGCTTTCCGGGCTGGCATATCGAGTGTTCGGCGATGAGCACGAAATATCTCGGCGAGACCTTCGACATTCACGGCGGGGGCGTGGACAACATCTTCCCCCACAACGAATGCGAGATCGCCCAGGCCGAAGCCGCGACCGGCAAACCGTTTGCGCGCTACTGGCTGCTCACCGGGTCGCTGACGGTGGGCGGTGTGAAGATGAGCAAGAGCCTGAATAACTTCGTCTCCCTCCGGGATGCGCTGATGGCGTACCGCCCCGAAGCCATCCGCTTCTTCATCCTGTCCGGCAATTACCGCAGCCCGCTGGATTATTCGGAGGAAGCGATGCAGGGGGCGAGCCGCGGATGGGAGCGCCTGGTCGGGGGTTACCCGGCGCTGTTGCAGCGCTTGGCGGCCCTACCGCCGCAAAACGGACCGGTAAGCTCAGCGGCATCCGGTCTTGCGGGGGATATCCGGGACCGGTTCCGCCGGGCGATGGACGAGGATTTCAACGCGCCCGCCGCCATCGCGGTGCTGTTCGATTTCACGCGCGAGGTCAACATCCGCCTGGCCGCGGAGCCGGCCCCGGGGCAGAAGGATCTGGAGGAATACGCGGCCTTGTATCGCGAACTGGCGGGGGACGTGCTGGGATTGCTTCCCAAAGCGGATGCCGGGTCGCGGGCAAGGGAATCCTCGTTGATCCAATTGCTGGCGGCGTTGCGCCACGAAGCCCGCGCGCGCAAGGATTGGGCGCTTTCCGATTCCATCCGCGACCGGCTGGCCGAAATCGGGGTGACGCTTGAGGACGGCAAGGACGGAACAACCTGGAAGACCCAATAAGCCGCCAATGACCGCCGCATCGGATTGCTTTCTTCCTTTAAGTATTGCGCGGGGGGATATTCTTCGCCCGATAGAGAAAATCCATCCACGCCGGGATCCCGAACCCCGTCCGGACGCCCGATTCATAAGGGCGCCGGATGCGCTTGCCGGATCGAGCCCGTCATGATCCGCGAATGGATTTACGGCCGCCAGGCCGTTCGCGAAGTGCTGCGCGCGGGGAGAAGGCCCGTTTTTCTCCTGCAGTTGGCCGAGAGCGCGCGGGTGCAGGAAACCTTGGATGAGATCCTGGCACTGGCCCGCAAGAAAAACCTTCGCGTGGAGAGAGTTCCTCCGGCTGCGCTGGACAAGCTGGAGGGAAATCATCAGGGGGTGGCCGTGCAGGCGGGCGAATATCCGCTTGCGCCGATCGAGGAAATCATAACGCGGTCGGAATCGGCCGGCTCGAAAGCGCTCCTCCTAATCCTCGATCAAATTCAGGATCCGCAAAATCTGGCCTCCCTGTTGCGCACGGCGGAAGCGGCCGGAGTCGACGGCGTGATCCTGCCGCTGCGGCGGGCGGCCGGGGTGACACCCGCGGTGGTGAATGCATCGGCCGGGGCCGTCGAGCATCTCGCGATCGCCCAGGCCAATCTCGCCCAGGCGATCGAGGAGATCAAGCGCCGCGGGATCTGGGTCGTGGGATTGGATGCGGACCCGGCCGGCGAATCGGTTCTGGATGCCGATCTGGCGGGGCCGCTGGCGCTGGTGATCGGCAGCGAAGGCGAAGGATTGCGCCCGTTGGTCCGGAAATCCTGCGACCGTCTTGTCCGGCTGCCGATGCATGGCCGGATCGAATCATTGAATGCCGCCGCGGCCGGATCGATCGCCCTGTATCTGGTCCTGCGGCAAAGGATGAAACGGAACGCCGCCTGATCCCGGGTTTTTTCCCCCGGACGATTCCAGGCGGCGGTTGTTATACTGGTTCCAAAGGTCCGAAGCCTCTCGATGCAATGCTCCGCCCTGGGAAACAACCGCATGTGGATCCTGGTATTCGCGCTCGGTCTGCTGATGCTCTCGATCATCGCCTGGGGCATCTCCCGCTGGCAGCGGAGCCGGCTGCTGTTTCCCGCCGGACGCGTTATTCATATCGACACCGAGCGCCTTCGGAAACCGGAAGGGACGCTTTTTTCGGCAAATTACTCGCTGGTCGGGCGGCCCGATTATCTGATTAACCGGGGTGGATGGATTATCCCGATCGAAGTGAAAAGCGGCGCCGCGCCCGTCACTCCCCATCCTTCCCACCTGTATCAATTGGCCGCGTACGGGCTTCTGGTCAAGGAACATTTCGGCCGGATGCCGCCGTACGGCATATTGAAATACCGGGACCGGGCGGTTGAAATTCCTTTTACCGGGGCGTTGCTGGATGAGGTGGCCGCCGTCCTGGAGGAGATCCAGGCGGATGCGTCCGCGGCCGCAGTCGATCGTTCGCACAACGAACCGAAACGATGCCGATCGTGCGGTTTTCGCGCCGCTTGCGATCAACGCCTGGCGTGATTGCCCGCGGGTGCACCTGCTATAATCGGTCTTACTCATGAGCGATCAGCCTTCCCACCCCGTACCGCAGCGCATCGCCCTGGTGTTCAATCCGGCGGTTTCCGACGCGGAAGCCATCACCCGGGAGATCAGCGCTTTCATCCAGCCCCGCCTTCCCGCCAGCATCGTAAAAAACTTTTCGCAAAAGGATTTTCCGGCCGCCGTGCGGGCGGAGCCGTTCGACATGGTGGTGGCTCTGGGCGGAGATGGAACCCTGTTGCGGGTCAGCCATGCCTGCTCCAAAAGGGAAATTCCCGTCCTCGGGGTGAATTTGGGAAGGCTCGGGTTCCTGGCCGAACTGCAGCGCGATAATTGGACCTCCCGCCTGGAACAGGTGCTGGCCGGCAAATACTGGATCGAGTTGCGGATGATGTTGCATGTGAAACAGGAACGCGGCGACCGGGTCCTCGGCGAATGGGATGTGATTAACGAGTGCGCCGTCACGCGCTCGGGCGGGATGAAGATGGTCCGCCTGGAGACCTCCATCGACGGGCAGCCGCTGACGACTTATTTCGCGGACGGATTGATCACCGCCACCCCGACCGGTTCCACGGCGTACGCCCTCGCGGCCGGCGGACCGATCCTCCCCCCCGAACTGCGCAACATCCTGCTGATCCCGGTCGCTCCCCACCTGTCGGTGGAACGCGCGATCGTCCTGCCGGACGGCGCGGAAGTTTCCATTCGGGTCCACACCGAAGCCCCGGCGGTCCTTTCCTGCGACGGGCAGCATCAGGAAGAAGTGCTCAATCACGATCGGGTGATCATCCGGTCGTCGGAATTGTCGGCGCGGTTGATCCGCGCCCGGGGCCGCGGATATTTCTATCGGAATATCGCCGCCCGGCTGAACCGCAATCCGCAATCCGCCGAGTGATAACGGGATATTTCTCGATGAGCGAATTGGAAACGTTTTGCAGCTACCATCCCGACCGGCCGACCGCCCTGCGCTGCAACCGTTGCGGCCGCCCGATCTGCGCACGCTGCGCCCGCCGGACCCCGGTGGGGTACCGCTGCAACACCTGCGTCCGCGAACAGCAGAAAATTTTCGATACGGCCTACTGGTACGATTTTCCGGTCGCCTTTCTGGCCGCGGCGCTGGTCTGCGGCGCGGGCTCCATCCTTAGTTCGTTCCTCGGCTTTTTCATCCTGTTCGTGGCCGGCTTCGCGGGCATGCTTGCGGCGCGGGCCGTGAACTGGGCGGTCCGGCACCGGCGCAACCGGTTTCTGTGGGTCGCCGCGGCGGCGGGCGGGATCGCCGGATCCCTGCCGATCATGATCCCCACCCTCGTACTGGCATTGATTTCGTATGAGGCGATCGGCCTTGAGGGATTGGCGACGCTGGGGTTCAGCCTGTTGTGGCCGCTCGGCTACCTGATCGTGGCGGTTGTCTTCCTGATCACGAACATGAAAGGTTTCCATCTCAAGTAAAAAGGCGGAGAGGAGAATACCCATGGGATTTAATTTACTGATAATCGGCATAATCATTCTCGTGTTCGGGATAAGCCTGTTCTTCCCCGCGCGCAGCGCGCGCAAATACGATCAGATCCGTGAGGCCTGGCCGACGGCCAAGGGGACGGTGACGTCGACCGAACTGACGGCCCAGTCGCCCCTGGTGACCAAGCTGGGCAAGGAAATCCTCCAGTACGACGCCGTCGTGAAATACCAATTCCGGTCCGGCGGCCAGCTGCATTTCGGTTCCACGGTTTCCTATCCGCGCTACCTGCACTCCAAGGAAGAGGCGGAGCGGATCGCGGCGCGCTATCCGGCCGGCGCGGCTGTAACCGTGCATCACAACCCGGAAGACGTGCGCGAGTGCTATCTGGAAATCGAAAAGACCGCCAAGAATTACAGGACCAGCATTGCCTGCATGATCGTCGGCGGCGTGGTCACGCTGATCGGATTGCTGGCCGGGGTGGTTTAACCTGCTTCGTTTTGGAAAGGACCGGCCCTCCATGCTGCGGGAACTCCGCATCCGGAATTTCGCGATCATCGGGGAGCTAACCCTGCGTTTTGAGCAGGGCCTCTTCGTGCTGACCGGTGAAACCGGCGCGGGAAAATCGATCATCGTGGATGCGATCGAACTGCTGCTCGGCGGGCGCGGGGATACGAGCGTTGTCCGGTCCGGAGAAGAAAGCGCATCGGTGGAGGGCGAGTTTTCCCTGGATGATGCCTCCGCCGCGGAGGTGCGCGCCCTCCTCGAGCCGGAGGGTTTGTGGGAAGGGGGGGCTTCCCTGACGCTCGGCCGGGAAGTCCGGCGCGAGGGAAGGAACATCGTGCGGGTGAACGGCCGGGCGGTCAACCTCGCGATCCTGCGCGAGGTGGGCCAACTGTTGGTGGACGTGCACGGCCAGTCCGAGCACCTATCCCTGCTCCGCACGCGCGAGCATTTGCGGCTGCTGGACCGGTTCGCCGGCCTCGAGGAGCGGCGCAAGGAATTCTCCCTGCGGGTGGAAGTCCTGCGGGCGGTCCGGGAGGAGCTCGATCAGATCCGGACCGGGGAACGGGACGCCGCCCGGCGCGCCGACATGCTGAATTATCAGATCGCGGAGATCGACGCGGCGCGGATCGTTCCCGGCGAGGAAGCCGCGCTGCTGGAGGAACGCACCCGCCTGGCCAATGCCGAACAACTGGCCACGCTTGCCGATCAGGCCGTCGAGGCGCTGGATTCGGAAGAGGAGGATTCCCGCCCGGCCTCCTTTGCACTCGGCCAGGCGTCGCGCACTCTATCCCAGCTGGCGAAGATCGATCCGGCGATGGGCGGGTCGGGGGAAAATGCCCAGGCCGTTCTGGATCAGACCGCTGAGCTTGCGCGGGACATCCGCGCCTACCGCGAATCGATCGAATTCAACCCGAAACGGCTGGAACAGGTGGAGGAACGGGCTGAACTGCTGCGGACGCTGAAGCGCAAATACGGCGACACCCTCGAGGCGGTCCAGGCGCACGCGGCGGGCGCGCGCAAGGAACTGGACGGCATCACCCACGCCGGCGAGCGCCGGGCGGAACTGGAAGCGCGGGAGCAGGATCTGCTCTTGGAGCTCGGCCGGATGGGCGCGGAGATCTCGACCCTGCGCAGGAAGGCGGCTGAGGTATTGGCGATCGGGATCGAGGCCGAACTGGCGGAGCTGCGGATGGCGGGGGCAAAATTTTCTGTCGACATGCGGCAGGAGGAAAGCCCGGACGGAGCGATCGTCGGCGATAAACGCGTGGCTTTCGACTCCACCGGGCTGGATCGGATCGAATTCCTGGTGGCACCCAACCCCGGGGAGGGATTGAAACCGCTGGCCAAAGTGGCGTCCGGCGGGGAGACTTCCCGGCTGATGCTGGCCCTGAAGAGCGTGCTGGCCCAGGCGGACCGGACCCCGACTTTGATCTTCGACGAGATCGACCAGGGCATCGGCGGCCGGGTGGGGATGGTCGTCGGCCGCAAACTCTGGCAGCTCACGCCGAGCCACCAGGTTTTCTGCGTCACCCATCTCCCCCAGTTGGCCGCCTACGGCGACCGGCATCTGAAGGTCGAAAAATCGGTTCAGGGGCAGCGGACCCAGACCGAGGTGAAACTCCTGCACGCCCGGGAGCGGGTCGCCGAGCTGGCCGTGATGCTCGGAACATTGTCGGAGACCACTCGCGAATCGGCCGAGGAGATATTGCAGCTGGTGGAGCGCGATAAGCAGGCGGCCCCTGCGCGGGCGCAGAATTAAGGATTATCCAACCGGCATACTACCGCCGGAGCGGGACAATCGAGAGGAGCGATGCGATGTGGGATATTTTTATCGCCTTTATCATGATCGGGGCGGGGGCCATCCTGGCTTTTTACGAGCTCCAGCGGTGGTTCGCGACTAAACGCTGGATTCATATCGCCTCCATCGTCATGGCGGTGGTCAGTGAAATCGCCCTCGTGAAAGGACCCATTGAATCCCTGATCGTGCTGGTATTTGCGTTCATCCTGGCATTTGTGGCGGATAATAAAAAGTCCGGTTGAAACACCACTTTGTCCCGGCGTTCTTCATTATTGTTGGAGCTTGTCGCTCATCCGAATAACCGGTGCCGGATAAATCGGCTTTCGGTTCAGGCAAAGAAGAGCCGCAACATCCCCCATTGTTGGGCAAGATCATAAAGCGCAATCCCAATTAATAAAAACCCCCCGATCAGGTTGATCAGGCGGCTGTGGCGGGCAAAGAGGATTGTCAGCTGGCGCTGAAGCGACCCGGATAGAAAGGAAAGAATCAGAAGCGGCGAGCCAAAACCCAGGCCAAACCATAGGAAAAGCCAGATTTGGTTGAGTGCCTCGCCGAGGGTAAGGGATAAGGCGAAGATGCTGACCACCAGGGCTCCGGAACAGGGCATGGTGATCGGACCGTAAAGCACGCCGTAGAGGAAGGCATTCAGGAAGGGATGCCGCAGAATGGGGACCGGAATTTGGGGAATCGCTTTAAAGGGATTCCGGTCCAACAGCAGCAACAATCCCAACAAGAAAATAACGGCATCCGACAGCGGAATAATATACATCAGGATACGGCCGATGGGCACGGCCAGCAGAGCGATCAAACCGCCCAGGGATAGCATCATGGCAAGCACGCCGGCCAGCACAAAGAACCCGAGAAAGTACCTCTCTCGGCCTGACCGGATTCCCGTTTGGCCGCTCAAATACGCCAGGTAACCGGGAAAAAGCGGAAGGATACATGGACTGGCGGACGTCAGCAGTCCGAGAACGAAGGAGGTAAGGGCTACGTTAATCAGGATCGTCATTCCGGCAGGAAGGGTTCCAGCGCTTTTAGAAGCGCGTCCGATTCCTTTAATCCGTACGGGAGATGATGGACATTTCCCTGGCGGTCGATGATCATCATCGGATCCAAAGGCGGATTAAGGTATTGGGCCGTGTACAAATTACCCAGAGCGCGGGACACCAGTAATGGGGATACGGCGAAGCGCCAATCGAAGCCCCACTCCTCCGCATATTTCTTGAGTGATGCCTCGTCCTCATTTACATCGACATCCAGACTGATGAGGATCAAATCCGCCGGCCGGCCGAGTTGTTCATAGGCTTTCCGGATCTGGCCTTGCTGGACGATGCAGTTTGGGCACCATTGCGCCATGGTTGCCAGCAGAACCACCTTCCCTGAATAATCCCCGATCGTGAAGCTCTGCCCGGTAAGCACATCCGTCATTTCATAAGTAAACCAATCCGAAAACGGAGTTTCGGCGACCGAAGTACAGGCGGGGAGGAGCAGGCCGGCCAACACACACAAAAGCAGAGCGGCGGATTTATTATTCATTCGGCGTCCTCCTGAACGGACGAAGCCCTTGAAACCCTAATACATGATCTGTACGAATGCGGAAAAATAAATTACTTGCGGATTTCTTTAGTTTACGGCACACCGGATACTTAACAGGATGTTGAAAAGGCATTGAAGGTGGTCGAGTAGCGGTTTTTGCGTATCGAGACCACCGTTAATTTGGCGCGGTCTCGATATGCCCGCAAAGAGCGCGGGCTACTCGACCAGCTTTTTTCAACACCCGGTTAATTATATATATCAAAATCCGGATGGGATGCTTAAGAATGCTTAAGAGCAGATCCTGATCTGAAGATTTCACGGCGCGCGAAGGGAATCCTCGAGAAGTTACTCTCAGAGGACCACCGATCACAGCCATTGGCACGGCGTATGCTATAATCGCCTTCAATAGAATATCCTTCGGGGCCGGGTGAGGACCGTGTCTGGTCCAATTCCCGATCGGCGGTAAGCCGGCAGTAAAGCCGGCAAGCCCGCGAGCCAAAGCGGATTATCCGCAGCGGCATGATCCGGTGTGATTCCGGAGCCGACCGTACAGTCGGGATGAGAGAAGGAAAGCCACTTGCGTTTGATTCCCGCGCCCCGAATCCGTTTTGGTTTCGGGGTTTTTGATTCCACGGAGGACACGAAGGAAAACCTGAAGAACACGAAGAATTAATTTAACACGTTGTTGAAAAAGGCTGAGGGCTGTCATTGCGAGGAGCGAAGCGACGAAGCAGTGGCTCGCAATGACACTTGAATAATCCTTTTCGACACTCTGTTAATTGATATTTTTGTACTTTTCAGATCTTCCTTTGTCTTCTTCATGGTGGGGTTTCTATGAATAACAACATTACTTCAAAAGCGCCCGGTTCCCGCGGGAAAAGATCATCCGCACTCCGGCTGATACCGGTCGCGGCGGCGGTGGTCGTGTGCGGCGCCGTCTGGCAGGCGGCGGCCGGTTTCGGAGAATTGCCCGCCTTCATCCTCCCCGGGCCGTTGGCGGTTGCCGGGCGCCTGGCGGACGTCCTGGCGGATGGGAGCCTGTTCCGCCACTTGCTGGTCACGCTGGGAGAGGTGCTGGCAGGGATGGCGGCGGGAGTGGGTGCGGCGGCGCTGATCGGATATCTCCTCAGCAAATCGCGCCTGGCGGAACAGATCCTTGCGCCGTATATCGTCGCCACCCAGGCCATCCCGGTGGTGGCGATCGCGCCGCTGCTCTTTATCTGGCTGGGGAGCGGGTTTGCCTCGAAGGTTCTGATCTGCGCGCTGATTGTTTTCTTCCCGGTCCTGGTCAATACCGTGATCGGGTTGCGTTCGGTTTCGGCCAATCTGCGGGAGTTGATGCGTTCGCTGGGGGCTTCGCGCTGGCAGAACTTCCGCCACCTGGAGCTGCCGGCCGCGCTGCCGGTCCTGCTTGGAGGCCTGAAGGTGGGCGCCACGCTGTCGGTGATCGGTGCGGTGGTGGGGGAATTTATAGCGCCCGACCGGGGATTGGGCTTCCTGATCAGCGTCGCGCGCGGCCAGTACGACACCGCGCTGGTGTTCGTCGGCGTGTTTTCGCTCGTCGCCATGGCGCTGGCGCTGTATGGGCTGGTCGCCTGGGCGGAGAACAGGTTCCTGGCGTGGAGAGAATGAACTTTGTTGATGGTCGAGTAGGGCTGAGCGAAGCGAAGCCCGTATCGAGACCTGGCTTCGCGTATCGAGATGGCGGTCTTGATACGCAAAGAACGCTACTCGACCGCCGTTTTTCATGAAAGGATTGGAAATGAGACGATTTTTATTTTTAATATTTAGCACCGCCCTCCTGGCAGCGTGCGCGCCGGTCACGGGAAAATCCGCCATTCAAACCGTCCGTCTGCCGATGGGGTACATCCCGAACGTCCAATTCGCGCCGTTCTACGTCGCGGCCGAGAAGGGATACTTCCAGGATGAAGGGATCGCCATCGAGTTCGACTACAAGTTTGAAACCGATGGCGTGGCGCTGGTCGGCGCCGGCGAACTCCCCTTCGCGATGGTGTCCGGCGAACAGGTGCCGCTGGCCCGGGCACAGGGCTTGCCGGTGGTGTATGCCATGGCCTGGTGGCATGGGTATCCGGTGGCGGTTGCGGCACTGGAAGATTCCGGGATCCGCACCGTGCAGGATCTGAGGGGAAAGAAAGTCGGCATCCCGATCCTGGCGGGCGCTTCCTATGTCGGGTTCCGGGCGCTCCTGAATACGGCCGGAGTGGATGAAGCGGATATCACCCTGGAAGTCATCGGATACAACCAGGTGGAAGCGCTGGTCAGCGGCCAAGTGGATGCCGCCGTCGTCTACGCCAACAACGAGCCGGTCCAGCTTGCCGCGCGCGGGTACAAAGTGAACGTTATCCGGGTTGTGGATTTCTTCGATCTGGCTTCCAACGGATTGCTGACCAACGAGGAGACGATCACCGGGCAGCCGGATCTGGTGCGCGGGATGATCCGCGCGATCCTGCGCGGGGTCGACGATGCGATCGCCGATCCGGATGAAACCTACCGGATCTGCCGCAAGTACATTGAAGGATTGGCCGAAGAGGATCCGATCCAAAAACAGGTGCTGGCGGAGACGTTCGCCTTCTGGAAGACCGACAAGCCCGGCTGGAGCGATCTGGCCGCATGGCAGAATATGGAAGCCACGCTGCGTTCGATGGGGCTTCTGGACGTGAAAATGGATATTACCAAGGCGTTCACGAACGAGTTCCTGCCGGAGTGAAAGGCGACCATCGACGGTCGACCATCGACCATCGGAAGGCCGGCCGTTGACCATGGCCGTTTGTCGAATGAGAACCGAGGAGCGTGAGGGATGCATTTGCGATCCACCGATTTTATTGGAAGGAAAGTCGTTGTGGAGATCGACCGGCCGGTGGGTTCGCGGCATCCAACCCATGGTTTTCTTTACCCGGTGAATTACGGATTTGTTCCCGGGACGCTTGAACCGGATGGAGAGGCGATGGATGCTTATGTGCTGGGTCTATCCGCGCCGGTGAAGGAATTTGAAGGCTTGTGCATCGCGGTGATCCATCGCCTGAACGATGACGAGGACAAGCTTGTCCTGACCCCCGCGGGGAAGGAATTCACGGATGAGCAGATCCGCGGCTTGACGGATTTTCAGGAGCGGTTTTTTCAGGTTGAAATTATTCGGACCAACACGGGATTTAGATCAAATGAAGACACCGATCCTGCAAGCTGAAAACCTGACCGCCGGATTTTCCGGCGCGGAGACGGAATTGCGCGCACTCGGCGAGGTTTCCTTTTCCATCGCGCGCGGGGAATTCGTGTGCGTGGTCGGGCCTTCCGGCTGCGGTAAAAGCACGCTGCTGCGCCTGCTCGGCGGATTGCTGAGCCCGACAACGGGAGAAGTTCTTTTCGAAGGCCGCGCGCTGGCCGGTCCTTCGCCGCGGATCGGGTTCATGTTCCAGCGTTCGAATCTCATGCCGTGGCGCAGCGTCGAAAAAAACATCCGCCTGCCGCTGGAACTGGACGGCACGCCGGGGGCCGAAGCGGACACCGCCGTCTCGGAGCTGGTGGAACTGGTTGGGTTGGCGGGATTCGAACGCAGCCTGCCGCGCGAACTCTCCGGGGGGATGGCGCAGCGGGTGGCCCTGGCGCGGGCCCTGGCGCATGATCCGGAAGTGTTGCTCTTGGACGAACCGTTCGGCGCGCTGGATGCGCTGACCCGCGACCGGATGGGCGCCGAACTCATGCGCATCGCACAGGACCGGCGGAAAACGGTCGTCATGGTCACCCACTCGATCCCCGAGGCGATTCTGATGGCGGACCGGGTGCTGGCGCTGACATCGCGCCCGGGAAAACTGCGCCTGGACCTGGCGGTCGGCCTTCCCCGGCCGCGCAGGGAAGAGATGGCCTATACTAAAAAATTCGGCGCCATGGCCGAACGCATCCGGACCGCGATCGGAGAGGCGGTATAATTTGAAAATCCCGGCGCCCCAGTAGCTCAACGGATAGAGCAGAGCACTCCTAAGGCTAAGGCTGGGGGTTCAATTCCCTCCTGGGGCACACGCGAACGCCGGCAGACACGCCGGCGTTTTCCTTTTAATACCAATTCCCGGAAAACGGTCTGTGCTATACTTTCGACGGCGGATCGGAGGAATCATGAAATTGCTCGAAGAGCGGATCCTCAAAAACGGACGCAACCTGGGAAATGGAATCCTTAAAGTCGACGGATTCATCAACCACCAGGTCGATCCGCTGCTGATGGATGCTTGCGGACGGGAATTCGCGGAGCGGTTCAAGAGCCTTGGAGCGACCAAGGTCCTCACCGCGGAAATATCCGGGATCGCCCCGGCGCTGCTGACCGCCGTGCATCTCAAACTGCCCGTCGTCTACGCGCGCAAATCCAAACCGATCACCATGCCGGACCAGGTATTCCTGACCCTCGCGCCGTCGCACACCAAGGGGCGCACGATCGAGCTGATCGTCTCCCCGGAATTCCTTTGCGAGGGGGACAAGGTTCTGATCATCGACGATTTTCTGGCGTCCGGGCAGACCATCCTCGGCCTGGTGCGGCTGGCGCAGGCGGCCGGCGCGGAGGTGGTCGGAATCGGGACACTGATCGAAAAAACCTTCGACGGCGGGCGCGACCTGCTGGCTCCCACCGGCGTTCCGGTGGAAGCGCTGGCGGTGATCACAGACATGCAGGATGGGAAGATCGTTTTCGCCCCGTAATGCCGTTGAGTGTCTCAAGATAATCCTCCACTGGTAAGATGTTCTTTCCCGTGAACAACCGATAATGCCGGACCCAATTCCTGCTCTCCTTTTCCTCTCACCCTCCCCTTGAGGGAAGCCGGAGAGGGGATTGGGTCCTATTGGAGCCTCACAAATGGATTCGGTCGCCATACTCGATTTTGGATCGCAATATTCGCAGTTGATCGCCCGCAGAATACGCGAGGCGCAGGTTTACTGCGAATTGTTCCCGCATGACGCGCCGGAGGAGAAGGTGATGGCCCTGCGGCCGAAGGCGTTCATCCTCTCCGGCGGGCCGAACAGCGTGTACGATCCGGGAGCCCCCGGCCTTCCGCCATTCGTGCTTTCCTCCGGATTGCCGGTTCTCGGCATCTGTTACGGCATGCACCTGTTGGCCCGCGCGCTCGGCGGCCGCGTGGCGCCGTCGGATCGGCGGGAATACGGACGGGCGGAAGTCCGGCCGGAATCCGGATCCGCCATCCTCCCACAAAAGGGTTTCCAGGCCTGGATGAGTCACGGCGACCGGGTGGACCGGCTGCCGGAGGGATTTCAAACGACCGCCGTCTCCGACAACTGCCCGGTCTCGGCTATGGAAAATCCGATGCGCCGGTTGTATGCGCTGCAATTCCATCCGGAGGTCAACCATACCGATGGAGGCCGGGAAATACTGGCCGCGTTCCTGCGAACGGCGGGGGTCAAACCGGAATGGACCCCCGGCTCGGTCATCGAGCAGAGTGTGGCGGCCATTCGCCGGCAGTTGGGGAGCGAGGCGGTTGTCGCGGGGGTCAGCGGCGGCGTGGATTCCACCGTCGCGGCGGCGCTGGTGCACAGGGCGGTGGGGCGCCAGCTCAAGTGCATTTTCGTCGATACCGGCATGCTGCGCGCCGGCGAGCCGGAGGCGGTGGCGGCCGCCTTCCGCGAAACGCTTGGGGCGGAACTCATCGCGGTCAATGCCGCGGAGGAATTTTTGGATGCCCTGGCGGGCGTATCCGATCCTGAGGAAAAGCGCAGGATAATCGGCGAAAAATTCATCCGCGTGTTTGAACGCGAGGCGCTCAGGGCCGGCGGGAAGGGCGGTTCGGCCCGCTTTCTGGTCCAGGGGACGATTTATCCGGATGTGGTGGAAAGCCGCGCCCCCGAGCGATCGTCGGCCGATAAAATTAAAACCCATCACAACGTCGGAGGCCTGCCGAAAGACCTCGGATTTGAACTGATCGAACCGCTGCGATACCTGTTCAAGGATGAGGTCCGCAAGGTCGGCGTCGAACTCGGCCTGCCGGAATCGCTTGTTTGGCGGCAGCCGTTCCCCGGGCCGGGGCTGGCGGTGCGCTGCCTCGGCGAGATCACGTGGGAACGGCTGGCCATTCTGCGGGCGGCGGATAAAATTCTCTCCGACGAACTTGCCGCCGCCGGCATGCTGCGCGGCGAAACCGCCCAGGCGTTCGTGGTGCTGCTCCCCGTCCGCTCGGTGGGCGTGATGGGCGACGGCCGCACGTATCAGGAGGTGTGCGCGATCCGCGCCGTGACCACCGAGGATTTCATGACCGCCGACTGGGCCCGGCTGCCGCTCGACCTCCTGGCGCGGATCTCCAGCCGGATCGTAAACGAGGTGAAGGGGATCAACCGCGTGGTGTACGACATCACCAGCAAACCCCCGGCGACCATTGAATGGGAATGACTCCCGGCGGGGCGAACGGAATAGTTCGATGAATCCTTTGCATATTCTGCGCGATAGCATCCGGATCACGTTCCACGCATGGGCGCTGTGGATCCTGGCCTTCCTTCTATATCTGGTGATGATCCCGGCGTTGATTCTGGCCGGTGGAATGGGGGCCGCCGCATCGTATGGAATACTGCCTGCGCAGGACAACCTCTTGAACGCGCTTAACCTGCCGTGGCCGGATTTTTCAACGCTGGAATGGGCGCTGTTCTTCGTAATATCGCTGATCCTGCTGACCGCCTCTTCCCTGCTCTCCTGGGCCATCCAGGCCGCGATGATCCGCGCGGCGGACGCGGCGGCGGACGGGAAGCCGCTCTCCGCCCTCAACGCGCTGAAATTGGGGAAAGACCGCTGGTTGAGCCTCCTGAAGCTGGCCCTCACCTTCGGCCTGATCATACAAGCGATGGGAATCCTCCCCGCTTTGCTTGCCATCATCCTGCGTGAGAATACCGCCTGGGGCTCCGCGGCAATGCCGCTGATCCAGACGTTTCTCTCGCCGATTAACCTTGTGCTCGGGATCCTTGTATTTCTGCTGATGATGTCGGTGGCCCTTGAGGATGCGCGGCCAAGGCTGGCTTTCCGGCGGGTGGGGGAGATCGTGCGATCGGGATGGTGGGGATTTTTGCTCGCGTACCTGCTGCAGGGAGTCCTCGCCCTGGTTATCGCCTTTATATTTGCCATCGTGCTGGCAATGGTGTTGATCCTTTTTACCGCGGCCTGGCTGAGCAATCCCACCGCCGGAACCGTCCTTGCGGTCGCGATCTGCGTGCTGGCATCCCCCATCGGGCTTGCGCTGCTGACGTTTGTCATGGTTTTCAGCACGGTCTATTTCACGCTGACCTACCGGGGGGCGGCCGCTGAGGCGGCCGGGCGGATCCCGAACCCTTCGGTTCAATAAAGCGTATACTCAGGTAGTCCATGCATACATGAGGAGGTACCAATGAAAATCAATTATTCAACATTGCTGTCCAAAGCCTGGAACATCACCTGGAAATTCAAAGTGCTGTGGTTCTTCGGATTCCTGGCGGCGCTGGGTGGAGCCGGCTGGGGAGGTTCGGGCGGCGGGAGCAGCAGCCCCAACTTTAATTTCAGCAACGATTCGAGCTCGGGCAACTACCCGCGGGGCGATTACCCCCGGGGCGATATTCCTAAGGAGTGGCAGTCGGCGGTCGACCAACTATCAAAGATCGATGTCAATACCTGGATCACCATCGGGGTCGTGGTGATTTGCTCCCTGCTGCTGCTCGGGCTGGCGTTCTGGCTGCTCTCGATTGTCGGGCGCGGCGGCCTGATCGGCGGCATTGTCGCAGCCGATACCAACGATAAAGTCACCTTCCGGGAAGCCTGGGACATCGGCACCCATAACTTTTTGCGGTTGTTCCTGATCCGCCTGATCGGGTTCTGCGTTTCGCTGCTGTTGGGGGTCATCCTCTTTCTCCCAACTCTGCTCATCGGAATCGTAACCTGCGGACTCGGGTTCATCCCGATGATCTGCGTGGGCTTCATTATCGGGATCGTCGTCAATGTCTGGTTCGCTTATATGGATTACGTCGTTGTCGTCGAGAAGCGCGGAGTTGGGGAAGCCATCGGCCGGGCCTGGAGCGTCATGCGGGATAACATCGGCCCGGTCGCCATTCTGTACATCATCCTGTTCGCCGTTACCCTGGGGGTGGGATTGGGCCTGCTGATCCTGTTCGCGCCCTCGGGTGTAGTGATCTTCCTGAGCATGCTGCCGCTGATCACCGGATCGGGCGCCCTGAACACGGGGCTGCTGGCGGCCGGGATCGTGTTGTTTGTGCTCTTCATCATCGCATCCTGGATCGTGCAGGCGGTGATGACCGTCTGGGAAACCGCCGTGATGGTGCTGGCGTACCGGGAGTTCATTCAGCGATCACCGCTGCCGGCCGCGCCGACGGAGACTCAACCGCAGATTGCGGCTTGATGTTGTTGCGGAAGGTTACGAATGCCGCGAGGTCCTCCGGATCATTTGGAGGACCTCGCGTTACATATACATAGGTAACGCCGTACTTATTTACCATATGGTTTTTTCCGTCACGCCAATGCTGCTTGTCATTCGATATATTGATGATACAATGACTCGCAGAGAGATAGACGAGGCACGCCCAGCGCACGTCACACCCGGAATCGATCAAGAAAGGATCTGATATGTCCCTCTTCAATGACATTCTCGAAAAACTTGGTTTGAAAAAGAAACCCGCCGCGGCCGTTACCGCCGCACCCGCTTCGCCGCGCGCAACGGGAACGGGGTACACGCCTTCCGCCGGTTCCACCTCCGCGGGCAAAACCCCCTTCGCGCCGGCGCCGATCCAGGTCGTTGATGTTGTCAGCAAGCTCGAGGGTATGGCCAAAAAATACCCGATGAAGCTCAACTGGAAGGAATCCATCGTGGACTTGCTTGTCCTGCTGGATCTTCCGCACGGCGCCGATGATCTGAAGGAACTGGCCATGGACTTGAAATGCCCGGCCAACATCCTCGACGATTCCTTCAAGCGGAACATGTGGCTGCACAAAGCCACGCTCAAGGCGATTGCCGACAACGGCGGCAATATCCCGAGGAATTTGCTCGACTGATCATCCGTCGGGTCGAAAGACCCGGGCACGAATAATAAAGATGAGCTCCTGGGAGAGAGAAAGGATCAATGCTCTCCGTCGGGAGCTCATTTGATTTACCCCGCAATCGCGCCAATGCAAAAGGTCGATTTCGAGTTATGCAAGCGGATCGGCAGGGATCCACGGTATGGGAATCCCTTGCGGGATATAATCCATGCCTTGGGGGGAGAAACATCCCTCAGCAATCCAATCAACCGAATCCGCATCCCAAAGGGAGGCAAACATGAAACTTGAATTCGGTCAAATTCTCACCCGCGCGTGGCAAATCACCTGGAAAAACAAATCCCTGTGGTTGTTCGGTTTCTTAATCGCGCTTGTCGGCGAGACGGCAAGCGGTGGCAGCAATTCCCTTAATCTTCGCAACCAGATTTCCGACATGGACCTTTCCGCCAGTTCCGAATTCCTCCCGCCGGAAATCAGGAGTTTTATCGAGTGGTTGAAGACCATCGATTGGAACACCGCCTGGGTGTATGCCGTGCTCGCGGCAGGATGCCTCTTCATAGTTTGGATTCTGCTGAACCTCCTGTCCATCCGCGGGCACGGCGGATTGATCGCAGGGATTCTGAAGGCGGATAACGGGGAATCCGTCACAGTCCGGGAGGCTTGGTCGATGGGCGGGCGCTATTTCGGGCGTTTGCTGGCGGTCACCCTTATCGATTTGCTCATCCGATTGGCGCTGGCCGTCGTCGCCTTCCTGGTGATCGTCGGGGCGTTACTGCTCGTCCTTAACCGACATCTTTATGGCGCTCGAGACTTCCCGGTTTCCATCATCTTCCTGCTCCTGCTTATTTGTCCGATGTATTGCGGCGTCTTCGCGGCTTCCACCCTGCTGTCGTTCTTTTTTTATTTTGCAAAATTGGCGATCGTGATCGAAGACCTGGGGACCGCCGCTTCTTTCCGGCAGGCCTGGAAGGTGATTCGGGGATCTCTGGGACCGTTGGGGGTCATCGGTGTGATCGTGTTTGCGCTTGCGCTGGGAGTGGGAGTCCTGAGCGCAGTATGGACGGCGCCGGCGATCGGAGTGTTCCTGGCCGGAATTTGGCCCATGGTCAATGAAACGGGAATGCTGAATATGCCGCTCATGTACCTGGCCGGAGCGCTGTTCCTGCTCTCGCTGCCGGTCGGATGGCTGGTTTCGGCGGTATGGGTGACGTGGTCGAACGCAGTGTACACCCTTGCGTATAAGCGTTTGATTTCGGCGACGATCGCTCCGGCGCCTTCGAACTGAGGACGGTCCGCCCGCCCGCGCTGCTCCTCGGCGTCCGAAACGATGATCCGGGGCGCCAACACTTCGTTAATACTCGCGGAGTAGGATATAGCCATTCAGCGGCATGTCCGGCGTGAGGATATAATCGTATCCATACCCGCCCGCACCCCACTTTTCGTGGAGGGATTTCAGCTTATGATGCGATTTGACCGGTTCACCGAACGCGCCCAGGATGCCGCCCAGCGGGCGGCCGAGATCATCCAACGCTACGGCCACAACCAGATCGATACCGAGCACCTCCTGCTGGCCCTCCTGGAACAGCCGGACGGTGTGACCCCCCAAGTCCTGGAAAAACTGAATGTGAACGTGGATCTGCTTTCCCAGCGGTTGGATGCCGTACTGCGCAGCAGCCCGAAGGCCAGCATCTACGGGCAGGGCACCGGCCAGATTTTCATCACCCCGAGGGTCAAGCGGGTGATCGATCTGGCCAACGAGGAAGCCAACCGCCTGAAGGACGAATACATTTCCACCGAGCACGTGTTCCTCGCCATCATCACGGCCGAGCACAATACCAACGCGGGCCGGATCCTGGCGGAAAGCGGGATCACCAAGGAACGGGTGATGGAAATCATCCGGGAGATCCGCGGCGGCCAGCGGGTGACCGATCCGCAGGCGGAGAGCCGCTACCGGACTCTTGAAAAATATTCACGCGACCTGACCCAGATGGCGAAGGAAGGCAAGCTCGATCCGGTGATCGGTCGGGACGAGGAAATCCTGCGGGTGGTGCAAATCCTTTCGCGGCGGACGAAAAACAACCCGGTTCTGATCGGGGAGGCGGGCGTGGGCAAGACCGCCATCGTAGAGGGGCTGGCGCAGAAGATCGCCACCGGCGACGTGCCGGAGATCCTGATCGGCAAACGGGTGGTGGCGCTCGATCTCTCGGGGATGATCGCCGGTTCGCGCTTCCGCGGCGAATTCGAGGAACGGCTGAAGGCGGCGATCGAGGAAATCCAGCGCGCGGCCGGCGAAGTGATCCTGTTCATCGATGAACTGCATACGGTGGTCGGCGCGGGGGCGGCCCAGGGCGCGATGGACGCCTCCAACATGCTCAAGCCGGCCCTGGCGCGCGGCGAACTGCAATGCGTGGGCGCGACCACCCTGGATGAATATCACAAACACATTGAGAAGGACGCGGCGCTCGAACGGCGGTTCGCCCCGGTCTATGTCGACGAACCGAGCGAAGAGGAAACCGCCGCCATGCTGCGCGGCCTGCGCGACCGTTACGAGGCGCATCACAAGGTGCGGTTCTCGGATGCGGCGCTGGACGCGGCGGTCAAGCTCTCGCACCGCTACGTAACCGACCGGCGTCTCCCAGACAAGGCGATCGACCTGATGGATGAGGCCGCCGCCAAACTGCGCGTGGCTTTGTATTCCCTGCCGCCGGAGCTCAAAAAGCTGAAGGCGGAACTTACCCGGTTGCAGGGCGAGGAGGAGCAGGCCGGACTGGCGCGCGATTACGAACACGCCGCCCAGAAGAAAGCTGAACGGCTGCGGATCGAAGCCGAGTTCAACGCCAAGCGCAACCAGTGGGAATCCGAGCACCGTCTGGACGAGGTGGTGGACGAAAACGACATCGCCGAAGTCGTCGCCCAGTGGACCGGGATTCCGATGACGCAGATGCTGGAAGCCGAATCCGAAAAACTGCTCCACATGGAGGAACGGCTGCAGGAGCGGATCATCGGGCAGGATGATGCGATCCATGCCCTGGCCGATGCCATCCGCCGCGCCCGCTCCGGGTTGAAGGATCCGCGCCGGCCGATCGGATCGTTCATCTTCCTCGGCTCCTCGGGCGTGGGCAAGACCGAACTCGCCAAAGCTCTGGCCCAGTTCCTCTTCGACGACGAGGACGCTCTGGTCCGGGTGGACATGTCCGAATACCACGAACAGCACACGGTCAGCCGCCTGTTCGGCGCGCCGCCCGGATATGTGGGATTCGAAGAGGGCGGACAGCTGACCGAATCGGTCCGGCGCCGCCCGTACCGGGTGGTGCTCTTTGACGAGATCGAAAAGGCGCACCCGGACGTATGGAACGCGCTGCTGCAGATCCTCGACGACGGACGGATGACCGACGGGCAGGGCCGGGTGGTGGATTTCCGGAACACCGTCCTGATCATGACCAGCAACCTCGGAACGGAATTCGTGAAGAAATCCGGTTCATTCGGCTTCCGGCGCAAGGGGGAAAACGGCGAAGAAGAGGAATCCAACGAGAAGATCGAAAAGGCGCTGAAGAGCACCTTCCGCCCCGAATTCCTGAACCGGATCGACGAGATCATCATCTTCTCCCCGCTAAAGCTGGAGGATATGGAAAAGATCGTCGAATTGCAGATGAAACAGATCCAACAGCGGCTGTCCGAACAGGGATTGACCGTGACCCTGACCGAGGGGGCCCGCCAGTGGCTGGCCAAGGAGGGGTTCGACCCGGCGTATGGGGCGCGCCCGCTGCATCGCGCGCTGCAGAAACACATCGAAAGCCCGATCTCGGTCAGGCTCCTGCGCGGGGATTTCAAGAACGGGGATACCATCGTGGCGGAGTATCAGGAAGGAAAGGGAATAACGTTTGATAAGGGAAAATAAATCTACCAAAATTTAATTCTTCCACGAAGGACACGAAGGAAAACCAAAAGAACACGAAGGTTTTCTTATACAAATTTTGTGTTCTCCAGGTTTTTTCCAAGTATCCTTCGTGGGATACCGATATTGCAGGGCGTTTCCCCTGAGGCGGGCGAGACCCCGCGTCAAGACAATGATCTCGATACGCGTAGAACGCTACTCGATCACCTTATTACTCACAGCCCGTCGTATAATCCTGCGTTATCCTTTATGTGAGGCTCCCGGCGCTTTTTCATCATCCGACGGCAGGGATAGCGTATGGAACCTTTTCGACAACTTCAAAATCCACCTCGACCCGCGCCTAAAAAATGGCTATTAATTATTAGCGCGACGGTTCTATTGGCGATCCTCGCGCCCGTTCCCGTCCATGCCGCGCCGGCTGGATTTTCAGTCGACCGCAACCGCGCCGTGCTTGATTTTCCCAACACCGTCACCTTTCAACTGACAATCAGCGCCCCAAACGATATCGAGCGGATCGTCCTCGAATACGGCGTGGACCGGCTGACCTGCGGGGAAGTGGTCGGCAAGGCGTTCCCGGATTTCGCGCCCGACGCCCGGGTGGAGACGGAATGGACCTGGGACATGCGGCAGTCCGGATCCGAGCCTCCCGGTGCCCGTATCTGGTGGCAGTGGCGCGTGACGGATGCCGAAGGCGGCGAACAGCTGGTCGAGCGGTCGGAGATCGTATGGCTGGATACCGAGCACCCCTGGCAAGAAATTTCGGGCGACACGATCACCGTCCATTGGTATGAAGGCGGATCCGCATTCGGCGAGGATATGCTGGATTCGGCGGCCGGATCGGTCCGGCACATCAACGATCTGATCGATCTGCAGCCGGACGGCATGATCGACCTGTACCTTTATGCGAGTTATGAAGACATGCGGGATGCCGTCTTGTATGAGCCGGGATGGACCGGCGGGCAATCCTACGGCGAACAAAACATCATCATTCTCGGCGTTCCGGAGGGATACGAGGATTGGGGGAAAGCCGCCATCGCCCACGAGTTGATGCACAACGTAGTCGACCGATTCACCTTCTCCTGCCTGGTGCGGATCCCCTCCTGGGTCCATGAAGGGCTGGCGATGGTCAGCGAGGGAGGACCGGGCGAGGCGGGGATGGCG
>Ga0105104_10000063_pt1 | contig 68336 bp, 53 predicted proteins | sample PPLLaktember2015_3_FD_87034 | JGI IMG/M metagenome (GOLD analysis project Ga0105104, IMG submission 87034) | Freshwater sediment microbial communities from Prairie Pothole Lake near Jamestown, North Dakota, USA - PPLs Lake P7 Core (6) Depth... | ecosystem: Environmental > Aquatic > Freshwater >... | reverse complement strand
TGGCTCACGCAGTTCCGAAGAATCCCGGTGCGCTACGAGTACTGGATCGAGAACTACCTCGGCTTCCTCCACCTCGCCTGCATCCTGATTCTCCTCCGATATTTTTAAGATAAGCTCTAGTCTGTTGTCGAAAGTATTGGGGTGCGGAGTTGGAGCCATTGCCACATCTTTAATTCCTGACCTTGATCATTTTTGTGGACGCGGGGCGAAAGATGTCGTTCCTTTATATTTCGATTGCGATGCAAAGCAGGCGAATATAACTAAAGGTTTATTAGAAACGCTTCGCAAATCCTTTGGAAAGCGTGTGAAGGCGGAGGATTTGTTCGCGTATGTTTACGGCCTTCTGGCGTCGCCGGAATATGTTACACACTTTAGTGAAGAATTGACGAATCCGGGGCCGCGCATTCCGATCACAAAGGACGTGAAACTTTTCGAAACGATAGCCAAGGTGGGGCGGCATCTGATTTGGCTGCATACCTATGGCGAACGATTTGTGCCCAAGGGCAAGAAAACGGGCACCATTCCTCATGGCATGGCACGCTGCATTCGGGGAATATCCGAGAGTGACTATCCGGAAAGATACAGCTACGATGTTGCCAAACGGGCTTTGATTATTGGCGACGGACGATTTGCACCTGTGTCTAAGGAGGCTTTCGATTTCAGTGTCTCCGGATTCAAGGTTGTGCAGTCCTGGCTTGCCTATCGCATGAAAGAAGGAGCCGGGAAAAAATCATCGCTACTGGACAAGATTCGCCCGGAACGTTGGACGGCGGAGATGACACAGGAGCTGCTTGAGTTGTTGTGGGTACTGGAAGAAACGATTGATATGTATCCCCAATTGGCGAAGCTGCTGGATCAGGTTGTAGAGAGCGAGACTTTCAATGCCCTCGAATTGCCTCAACCTGAAGATGAAGAACGCAAGCCGCCGCAAGCAGATGATGAAGAAGTTGGTGATCCGAAACAGATTTCGGCAACCTTGACGACTGAATAGGATATAGATTCCGGGCACGCGGGGACGCATGCCTCGGCGACCTTACGGTGTTTGCACTGCGGGCGAGTGAGATTTTAGACGCCCACTGACGCGGTGTCCGGAATGACACAAAGCAGAATTCCGGCCGGGTCGGGAGCCCCGGCTCGGCGAGGAGCGGCGGTCAGGCGACCGCCGCCCAGTAATGCATTTTTCGTTCATAGTTTATCATTCATCGTTCGTCATTTGATGAGACCCCCCTTCTGTTCCCCCCGCGATGAAGAAAGGATGAAGGTGGAAGGATGAAGGATGAAGGAAGACAAAACGAGAAACGAGAAATTAGAAATGAGAAAGAAGACAACACAAGCGTGCATTCTTGCTCTTGCGATTTCTCTCCTTATTATATGTGCGGCCCGGGCGCAGGAGCAGGAAGAGCCGGCGATGAAGTTCAAGACGGCGACGCGGGAATGCCGCGAAGCCTCCGCCGAACTCCACATGCGGATCCTGGATTCGCTGATCTCCGCCATCCATGAAATCTGCCCGCCGGAATTAGTGGACGAGGCGAAGCTGCAAACGGGTGCCGCCAGATTGCGCGCGGATGCGAAGACCGAAATAGACAGCGCGCAGAGCCATTTCCGCTACAACCTGCCAACAGTTCTTGCGGAATGCGGCGGGGCATATTTCCTTCATTACACACCGGCCTGCCACGACGGATCGGAGCTCTTTTACGAACTTCTGCCGAGCCAAGTGAAGTGGCGGCGCGATGAAAATGACAACGCGCACATCACCGTTGAATACTCGCTGTGGGGCGAGATCGCCATGAGGCTGGACGGCGTGCTGGACTCGGTGCGCGGCGCGGAAGGAATGCTGCTCGATCTGCGCCACATGCAATCGCTATTCGAGAACGACGTGACGGCTATTCTGGGACGGTTCAGCGATGAAAAAGTCACGGCTTACACGGCCCGGCAGCGCGTGCGCGGAACGGACCAGTACATCACAAAATCTATTGAAGCAGAACCGCGCGGCAAATATCAGTATGTGAATCCCCTGGTTGTTCTGGTGGATTCGTCGCGCACGCAATTTTTTCATTTGCTAATCCAAGCCTTGAAGAAACGGCCCTATACGAAAATCGTGGGCACGCCCATACTGCCGCCCAAAGGTGTTCTTTATAAACAGGTGACATTGCCCGGCGGCTCCACGTTGATGGTTGCATCGGCTATTCCGCTCGATGCTGACGGTAACAAGCTGAAACCACTCGAACCGCATGTTCTTGTTCCCGGTCCGTATGGGGACAACGATTTGATTTTAGAAGCGGGAAAGAACGCGCTGAAAGATTTGGTGAAAAGTTTTCGCGTGGAAAGACAAGACAGAATGGAACGAATGTTTCAAAAATAAAGATCGCGCAGTGACACAGCTTGCTGTGTCAACGAGAAGCGTGCGGGGTAAGGACACCCCGCGCGGCGAGAAAAAAGCTTCCGGCCGGGTTGCGAAGACTTAACCCGGCTCGGCGGGAAAAAGCTGAAAGAACACCCCCCTTCTGTTCCCCCCATGGAATGGAGGGAAAGGAATAATGGAGACAATACGTGTTTGAATACTTTGCGGCGCATCCGTGGCTATTGGTCATCGGGATTTTTTGCCTGCGGATCGTGGATCAAACCATCGGTACGCTGCGGACGATCAGCGTTGTGCGCGGCTACTTCGCGCTGGCCGTGGCGATGGGATTTCTGGAAGTCTTTATCTGGATCAACGTGATCGGGCAAGTGATTTCCAATCTGCACGCTTGGTATCTGACCGTGAGCTATGCGGCGGGATTTGCCGCGGGTCAAGCCGTGGGGATGTGGGTGGAAGCGAAGCTCGCGCTCGGCAATCAATTGGTGCGCGTGATTACGGATCGCGAAAAGAATCTCGCGCATACATTGTGGGATCACGGCTATCCGGCCACCGAAACGGAAAGCATGGGGCCGTCGGGCCCGGTGGATGTCGTGTTTATTGTCGCGGGACGGGAAAAAATTCCCGATTTGATCCGACTGGTATGTCAACTCGATCCTGATTGCTTTTATACCATAGAAGATGTTCGCAAGGTAAGCACGAAATACATTAAATCGGCGGGCCTTCTGGATTTCATTCCGTGGCTGCGGGTTGTCAATGTGATAAAGAAGCGGTGACAGTGCAGCGAAACGAAATCAAATCCAACGCCGCTTTAAACGGTTTTATCATTTGGCTGCGCGTGCTTTTAGTGAGTATCGGCGCGCTGCTTCTTGCGCGCGCGATTCTGCTGCTTTCATATCCGTCCTATTTCGGCGGACTGCGGTTCGGAGAACTGGCCGCCGCCTTTGCTGTTGGCTTGCGCTTCGATGCGGCTACGGCATTTCTGACGATCACGCTGCCCCTGCTGCCGCTGTGGATTCCGCTGCCTTCGAGACCGAACGGCGCGGCGCGAAAGATTTCTTTTTGGCTCGCGTGCCTGTTCCTGATTACCTCCGCGGCTTTTGTATGGAGTGATATTCTTTTCTATGGCGAGAGCGGGCGGCACATCACGATTGAACCGGCGGGAATTTTAAATGATATGCAGCCGATGCTCAAACTCGTATTTCGGGAGTATTTGTTCGAGCTGTTCGGCTTGATACTGTTTTGCGCCGCGACGGTTCTTGCGCTGCGCTGGGCTTACCGCTATTCGAGCCGTGCAGGGAGCGACCGCTGGTGGCGATATCCCATTCTCTGGATTCTGGTCGGCGCAATCAGTTTCACCGGTGTGCGCGGCGGCTGGGGAAAGGAACCGCTGAAAAGTTCGGACGCGCTGCTTGCGGGAAGCGAAGCGTCGGGAAGTCTCGCGCTCAACGGCTGGTACAGTTTTCTCTATTCCGCCTTCAATAAACAGCGGCAGCTGCCGGAATACATGAATGCGGTGGAGGCCATCCGCATTACGCAAAATTTGGTCGCGGCGAACGGCGAGGTGTTCGTCGCGGAGCGCGCGCCGCTTTTACGACAAAGCATTCCGCGTCACTCCCTTGCCGATTCCGCGCACCCATTGAATGTGGTGCTCATCGTGGTGGAATCGCTGAACGCATCGTATCTGAAAAGTTTTGGCGGATCCGAATGTGTGATGCCGTTTTTGGATTCCCTCGCGCAGCAGAGTTTGATTTTTACGAATTGCTCGGCTTTCGGCACACGCTCGTTTCGCGGCTTGTGCGCGATCACCGCTTCGATTCCGAACTTAGGACCGAATCCGTATGACATTACGCTCACGCTGCCCAAGCTGCGCGGCTTAGGAGAGATTTTCCGCGAACAAGGCTATAACACGCGTTTCATGCACGCGGCGGCTCCGGGTTCCATGGGAGTGCAGGCGATCTGCGGCATGGCGGGCTATAAAGATTTTATAACGGCTGACGATTTTTCGCAGAACGAGCAAAATGGATCGTGGGGAGTTTGGGATCATCTCGCGCTGGCGCGCATGTCGAGCGATCTAAGTCATTTGCGCGAGCCGTTCCATTATGGATTGTTCACACTTTGCACGCACGCGCCATGGACGTTGCCCAAGGGATTTTTATCGTGGGTGGGAGCTTCCGTTCCCGATGCGCCGCGTTTACGGACATTCGATTATCTCGATCAATCGCTGCAAAGGTTTTTCGCGCACGAGCATGAAAGCGGCCGCGCGCAGCGAACACTGTACGTGATTGTGGGCGATCACACGTCGCATGCACCGGAAAACGAGCGCTTCCGCGTAGCGTGTATTTTCTACGCGCCGGGAAGATTGTCTCCGGAAGTGCACAATGATCCCGTCGGTCATTTGAACATTCTGCCGACGATTTTGGATTTATGTGGAACCGAAACCATGCACGCGAGCTTTGGCCGCAGCATGCTGGATCCCGATACAGCGGCGCGATTTGTGGTGACGGATCAATCGAATTTGTACGGCTGGCAGCGCAGCGGCTATCGTCTGTTGTGTAATACGGACAAACTGGTCGCGCTGAACGATGTTTTCAGTTCCGATAAGGAAAATTTTCTCGCTACCGAACCGCAGCTTGCGGAAAGTCTGCGGCGGGAGTTCTACGCGTTCTATCAGACGGCGGATGAACTCTTGCGGGAAAACAGAATTGTTTTACGAGACGAATGATGTGTAAGCGATATGGATTGGCTTAAGCAAAGACTTTTTGAAACGAATTCTTTCCGCGAGCTGGGCGATGTTCAGCGCGACGGCGGACGCATACTCGTTAAAAGTGTGCCCGGTTCGCTGCCGGTTTTAATCGCGGCATATCTAAGCGAGCGGCAGAGCAAACCGGTTCTTTTCGTGGCGGAAACTCTGGAAGACGCGGAAGAAGCAGCGGACGATTTGACGGTGCTGCTCGGGGAAACGCAGGTGTGTCTGCTGCCGCCGAGGCCGCATTTTAATCGTCCGCTCACGGCGGTCGAGCAATCAGAACGAGCCGAAGTTCTGCTGACGCTTGCGCGCGGAGAGCGTCCGGTGGTGGTTACTGCCGCCGCCGCACTGTTGGATTCTTTGCCCGCACCGAGCGCGATCACTAAGAATCTCTATACGATTACGAAGGGCGAAACGCTGCCGCGCGAATCGCTTTTAAAATATCTGGTGGATTCGGGCTACAAACGCGAAATGTTCGTGGAAGCGGTCGGTCAATTCGCCGTTCGCGGCGCGGTTGTGGATATTTATCCCTTCGGTTCGGCGCAGCCCGTGCGCATCGAATATTTCGGGGAAGACATTGAAAGCCTGCGCGCCTTCGATTGGTCTTCGCAAAAATCCACGGGGGAAATTGCCGACGTTACGCTTATGGCCGCCGAGCTTTCCCGCGAAGATCAAACGAACCTGCTCGCGCATCTGCCGCAGGATTCAGTAATTCTGTGGAATGAAGGACGCGGGGCGTGGACGACGCTGCGGCGTGCGTTCGATGAGCGGCAGGACTGGTTTGGCAGTAGAAAGATCCGCGAACTGGCCGAGCGGGTTGTCAACGGAGTTCTCGATGAGGATGAAGATGAAGCGGACGCATCCGATGACAGTCTCGAAGGAGAGAGCGCGGACGATAATGAGTTGCGGGATGAACCGTTGCCGGCAGCGCGCGTAGTGATCTCTCCGGACGATATTCGAAAGGCCGCGCGGGATTTTGCGCAGGTGTATCTGGGGAGCGCACCGTATGAAACGGATCACACGCTGGACATGGCGGCCACGCCGCAGGAAAGATTCGCGGCCAATCTGCCGTTGGTTGCCGATAAGCTGAAGGAATATCACGCGCAAGGCATCCGCCCGGTGCTATTGTGCGATACGGACACGGCGGGAGAGCGACTGGCGCAGATTCTTCACGAACGCGGTTGTCCGGAAGACGCTTTTGAAGTTCGGGAAGGCGGATTGCATCACGGTTTCACCATGCCGTCGGCGCATATAGCGGTGCTCGTAGATCATGATATCTTCGGACGTATGCGCCGCCGCCGCCGCTTCATGAAATTCAAAAATGTCGTTCCGCTGCACGACATTGACGCATTGAAGCCGGGGGATTACGTCGTGCACGTGGACTACGGCATCGGCCGCTATATGGGGCTGACAAAAATCGAAGTGGGCGGCGTGCAGCGCGAAGTGCTGAAGATAGAGTATCGCGACGACGTGACGTTGTTCGTGAAACTCGAAAATCTTGCGCAGGTGCAGAAGTATTCAGGGCGCGACGGCTTCCATCCGCCGTTGTCGAAAATCGGCGGCAGAGACTGGCGCGATCTGAAGAAAAAGACGAAAAAATCGCTGCTCTCGATTGCGGAAGATCTCATCAAGCTGTACGCGCAGCGCAGAGCGGTGGGCGGCATACCGTATTCGCCGGACACGCCATGGCAGCGTGAAATGGAAGCGAGCTTTCCCTACGAAGACACGCCCGATCAAATGCGCGCCGCAGAAGACGTGAAGCACGACATGGAACGGCCCGCGCCAATGGATCGTTTAATTTGCGGCGACGTGGGGTATGGCAAAACAGAAATCGCCATTCGCGCGGCGTTTAAGGCGGTGACGGATGGGAAGCAGGTGGCCGTGCTGGTGCCAACCACGATTCTTGCGCAGCAGCATTATCGCACGTTTCGCGAACGGCTCAGCCGCTGGCCGATGCAGATTGAGGTGGTGTCACGTTTTCAATCCACCCGCGAGTTGCGCGTCACCCTGAAACGCCTGACCGAAGGACGAGTGGATATTCTCATCGGCACGCACCGCCTGCTCTCGAAGGACGTGCAGTTCAACGATCTGGGTTTACTGATTATTGACGAGGAACACCGGTTCGGCGTTGTGCAAAAGGAGCGGATCAAATCGCTGCGCGCGAACATAGACGTGCTTTCGATGAGCGCTACGCCGATTCCGCGCACACTGCACATGGCTTTAATGGGCGCGCGCGATTTATCGCAGATCAACACGCCGCCGCCCAACCGTTTGCCGATTGAAACCGATGTCGTGCAGTTCTCCGAGAAAGTCATCAAGGATGCGATTCTTTACGAACTGGAACGCGGCGGACAGGTCTTCTTCGTGCACAATCGCATCGAGTCCATTGATGCCGTAAAGCGGATGCTGGAACGCGTGCTTCCAAAAGTTAGATTCGTCGTTGCGCACGGCAAGACAGACGAAGACAAGCTGGCGCGCGTGATGGTGGATTTTATAGAAGGCAATTTCGACGTTCTTATCTCTACCATGATTATCGAATCCGGCCTGGACTTGCCGAACGTGAACACCATGATCGTGAATCGCGCGGATCGTTTCGGTGTGGCGCAGCTTCATCAGCTGCGAGGAAGAATCGGGCGGTCATCGCGGAAGGCGTATGCCTATCTGCTTGTGCCGCCCAAGTTCGAAATGTCACGCGTGGCGCGGCAGAGACTCGCGGCGCTCACGAATTTCTCCTCGCTGGGCGCGGGATTTCAGGTGGCCATGCGCGATTTGGAAATCCGGGGAGCGGGAAATCTTTTGGGCCGCGAGCAATCAGGCTACATCAATGCGGTTGGATTTGAAATGTATCAACGGCTTATCGAAGAGGCTGTGCGCGAGGTTAAGTTAGAAGCGGTGGGAGCCAACGGAGACGAGCCGCCGCCCGAATTGAAGTTGAAGATCGAAGCCGACGCGTTTTTCCCGGAGCCGTATATGCCGGAAGGCGGAATGCGACTGAACTATTACCGGGAACTTTCGCGCGCGAAAAATCTGGCCGCCGTGGATGAAATGGAGCGGGACGTGGCCGACCGTTTCGGCAGGCTGCCGGAAGCGGGAAAGAATTTGTTCGACATGGTGCGTGTGCGCGTGCTGGGTGAGCAGCTTGGCGCGGAGAAAATATCCGTGGATCGTCCCGAGTGCATTATCGAATTTCCGCGCGATGGAGTGGATCGTGAGCGAGCGCTGGACATTGCCGCCCGCAGCGCGGGATTCACGGTGGAGTTCTCGGCGTCCGGGCCGTTTTCCATCCGCTTGCCTCTGGGAATGCTTACGGATTGGCAGGCCAAGCTGGGGCACGTGCTGAAATATTTACAGGCTGTGTCGCCTGCGAAAAAGCCGGAGCTTGCGGCTATCTAAAAGATTCCGGGCACGCGGGGACGCGTGCCTCGGCGGAAAAGAGACTTCGATGACAAAGAACAGATGAAACCATTTCGCATCTTAGCATTCATTTTGCCTGCCGCATACATTCTGCTGTACGTAGTTCTGGCCGTTCTGCGCATCGGGTATCCGTTCGAACTCGAGTGGCAGGAAGGCAGCATGGTGGATCATGTGCAGCGCGTAATGAATGGGCAGCCGCTGTATGTTGCGCCATCGGTGGACTGGGTTCCGGCTATTTATCCTCCGCTCTATTATTGGATCGGAGCGGCCGCGTCCTTTATAACGGGCATCGGTTTCCTCCCGTTGCGGATCATCTCCTTGCTTGCTTCCTTGGGGTGTATGGCGATCCTCTTTTCTTTTGTGAAACGGGAATCGGGAAAGATATGGTCGGGATTGCTTGCCGCCGGATTGTTCGCGGCAATCTATCGTCTGGGCGGAGCGTGGTTCGATTTGGCGCGCGTAGATTCACTCTTCCTGTTTTTTCTGCTCGCGGGTATGTATGTGATGCGATTCCACGCGACCCGAGCCGGATACATATTAACAGCCTTGCTCGCCGCGCTGGCCGTGATGACCAAACAGACGGCACTTGTGCCCGCGCTTCTGCTCTTTGCATATGGGATTTGGAAGCGTAAGGAACATGGTTTATGGCTGAGTGGATCACTGGCTGTTTTAATCGGATTTCCTTACATCGTCTTAAATGCCGCGACGGACGGCTGGTTTTTGTTTTACGTGTTTGAAATGCCTGCCGGGCATTCGCTGATCGGTCAGGCTTTTGCTGAATTCTGGCTGCATGATCTTTTCCGTCCGCTGCCCATTGCCGTTTTAGGCGCGGTTCTCTTCGTGTTCACGATTTGGAACAAGTCCAAAGATCGCTGGTTTTATCTGCTGTGGACTGTTGGATTGATTCTCGCCGCCTGGCTGCCGCGCGTGAAAGACGGCAACTATGCCAACGATCTTATGCCCGCTTACGCATTGCTTGCATTGCTGTTCGGTTTGGCCGCATCGGTATTCGAGGGTCGCAGTCAAGAAATACAAAATGCGATTTCGGCCCATGAACCGGCTCGTGCGCACATTGCCATCTGGAGCGGACTGATCCTTTACGGTGCTGTCCTTTTACAATTCGCATCCTTATATTATCGTCCGCAAGAGCAGCTTCCGACGGACGCGGATCGCGCCGCGGGAGAAAGTCTGCTGACAAAAATCCGTCAATTTGATGGCGAAGTATGGATCGGACATCATGGCTACTTGGGTTCGCTGGCGGGGAAACGGATGTATGCTTCGGCTCTTCCCATTTATGATATATTACGCGCCGACAGCGAATCGGCGAAAAGTCTGCTGCTGAACAGCATCGAGCAGGCGTTGAAGGGAAAACGGTTTGCGGCGGTTTTTACCGACAACGATCGTTTTGTGATGCTGAACGATTTTCGCGAGTACGAACGCAAGTTCGCGGTGTTCACCGATCCGGCGGTCTTCTGGCCGGTGAGCGGCGCGCCGACAAGGCCGATGCGGATTTATACGCCGGTGGCGCAGGCGAAATACGATTCCCCGGGTCAATAAACAATATCACATACATTTCAAAGGACGGAGCGTCGTCTCCGCCGAACCAACGAAGGAGAGGCTCGTGAAGAAGTTCAGGCTGGCAATCCTTGCGGCCGCCATGATTTTGACGATCATCGGATGCGGCCCACGCGAAACCGTTGTGGCGCGCGTCGGACGGGAAAAAATTACGTCGCAGGAATTCAAAGATGAATTCATCCGCCGTCATCGGACGGAAGAAAATGCGCAACGCCAATCGTTTCAGGTGCGCGAGAAAGTCCTGCGCGACATGTCGGTCAATCTGGCCTTCTACCAAATGGGACTTGATAAGAAAATAGACGAGCGGCAGCAGGTCAAAGACCAGCTTAGTTCCACGGCCCGCCGCAAGGCGCTGGACCTTCTCTACAGGAAGCAAGTCGTGGAAAAAGTGATTACCGACGATGCCGCGAAAAAGTTTTACGATAAATCCGGCGAAGAAATTCGCGCGCGGCATATCCTTTTAAAAACCGCGCCGGACACATCCATGTCCGACACCACGCGCATCAAAGCGCGGTTGGACTCTATCATGAAAGCCGTTGCCGCCGGATTGGATTTCAAGGCGGCCGCAAAAATGTTCAGCGAAGACGGAACCAGCGCGGCTGATTCCGGCGATCTCGGCTTTTTCCAATGGGGCCGCATGGTGGAGGAATTTCAGCAGGCGGCATGGTCGGCCAAGCCCGGTCAAGTGGTCGGGCCGGTGCGCACGAACTACGGCTACCATTTGATTCGCGTGGAAGAACGGCGTCCCATTGCCAACCGAAAATCCTTTGCGGAAAGCAAAGAGCAAATCAAGTCGCAGCTCCACGAAGTTGAGGGCGGCAAAATGATGGACGTGGCCCGCGCCTATGTGGAGTCGCTGCGCAAGGCGGCGAAACTGACTTATGACGAAAAAAACATGGACGTGTTCCGCAAGAGACTGCTGGATCCAACCATCAGCCAGACACAATCGCTGAGTCCGATGTTCACGGAAGATCAGAAAGCGCTGACCGTGGCCACATATAAAGGCGGAAAAGTTACACTCAACGAGCTGATCCAAAAAGTGGCGGGGAATGCCGGCCGCGTGAACTGGAACGATAAGCAAGCCGTTCTTGATTTGGTGCACGCCATCGCAGAGCCGATTCTCTTGGAGAAGGACGCCGAAAAGCAGGGATTCTACAAAACGGCGCTCAAGAGTCCGGAAGTCGTGGCGGAAAAACGCCGCGCGATAACCGCCATGCTGGAAAAGGAAGAAATCACGGACAAAGTCAGTCCCACTGAAGCGGACGAGAAACGTTTTTACGAATCGCATTTGGCCAATTTCATTCAGCCGGAAACGCGCGTCGTCCGCGAGATCTTCATCAAAGAGGATTCGCTAAAAGCGGCGGGAATTCGCACCCGCGCTCTGAAGGGAGAAAACTTCGCGAAGCTGGCATTACGCTACAACGAGAAGGAATCCACCAAGCCGGATACGGGACGCATTGGGCCGTTTGAGGAAAAGCGGTTCGGTTTCATCGGGAAAACGGCGTTCATGCTGAAAAATGTCGGAGATATTTCCGACGTGTTGGCGGTCGGCACGAACTATTCGGTCATTCAATTGCTGAACGTTCTGCCGTCACGCACGAAGAGCTTCGATGAAGCGCAGGCGGACGTCCGCCGGCAAACGCGGCAGACAATGACCGATGAACGCCGCAAGACGCTCGAAGAAGAAGCGTTGCAGAAATTCTCCCTGGACATAGACGCAAAGGCGTTGGCCGCCGTGTGGCCGATCACCGAGAAGAAAGAGGACAAAATTGCCCGTGAACCGTGACCGATAAAGGAGGGACGATGACATCGTTTTTCGGTCTGCAGAGAATGGCGCGGTACGGTTGGATTCTCCTCTTGCCGATTCTTCTAAGTGCGGGGGCCGCAGGCTGCCGCGGTAAAAAAGATGACGGCGGCAACGTGCTGGCACAAGTGGGCTCGCGCGAACTGACGAAGAAAGATTTTCAGGAATTGTGCGGAGCGCACCCCGATTCACTTCATCGTTTCGAACGATGGCGCTCGATTGAGAATTGGATCGAGCGGACGCTGATGGAGTTGGAGGGCGAAAAGCGCGATTTAGAGAAAAGGCCGGATGTTGCTCTGAAGCTGCATGAGATGCGCGCGGAACTTTTTTCCTCGTTGCTTTTATCCGAACTTCCCGCCGATCCGCCCGCGGATTCCGCCGTGGAGCGATATTATGAGAATCATCGCGGAGAGTTTCTGCGTCCTGTGGATGCATATCAAATCGAATTGTTCTGGGCGGAACACCAGAACATCATGGCGCGTTTTCGCGATCAAATTCAGCGCGGTGACACTTCGATGGTGGCGGCGGGCGACGTGACCGCCGAGGGCAAATGGCTGGCGGAAAGCCGGGAGCTGGATCACGATCTGGAACGGGAATTGTCCAGCATGAAGCCGGGAGAAGCCACGTTTCCGCGTCCGTATGAGGACGGCTTTCGCATCGTGCGGCTGTTGGAAACGTATCCGGCGGGAACGGTTCTTGATTTGTCCGTCGTGCGCGAAGAAATTGTTGCCAGGCTTCTATTCGAGCAGAGCCGCGCGCGGCAGGATTCCTTGATCACATCTTTGCGCGAACGCTATCCGGTGCGGATTTTCGTTCGCGATTCGCTGTAAAGAAAGGGCATACATGCACAGACTATTCCGATGGATTGCGGTGCTATGCGCGGCTTTGGCCGTGGCCGGCGTTTTTGGGCAGACGAAAGAGAAAATGATTGACCGTATCTCTGCGGTGGTGGACAACGAGATCATTCTCGAATCCGAACTGCTGCAGTACATGCAGTTCAACGCGGGATCGCAGGCCGCGCTGGAGGCTATGACCGCAGCGCAGCTCGACAGCATGAAAAAATATATTCTGGACGAATTGATTGCGCAGAAGGTGCTGCTGGCCAAGGCCCGCGCCGATACGATAGTTATTGAAACGCGTGTGGTGGACAACGAACTCGATGCGCGAATGAAAACACTCAGCGATCAGGCGGGCGGGCAGGACAAGCTGGAAAAATATTACGGCATGCCGTTCACGAAACTCAAACGGCAATTCCGCCCGATGGTGGAAGACGGTCTGCTGATCGAAAGAGTGCGGCAGGAAAAGCTCAAAGACGTGAAGGTCACGCCCGGCGACGTGCAGCGGTTCTGGGAGATGTACAAGGATTCCATGCCCAAACTGAAGGACGGCGTGCGCATCGCTCACATTTTGCTGCAGGACACGCTGTCCGATCAATCGAAAGACGAAGCGATCCGCAAGGCGGATTCCGCGCGCGCGCAAATTCTTTCCGGTCGCATGACATTTGAGGATTGCGCGAAACGTTTTTCCGATGATATGGGCACGGCGTCCCAAGGCGGCGAACTCGGCAAGACCAATCGCGGCGAACTGGTGCCGGAATATGAAGCGGCGGCTTATCTATTAAAGCCGGGTGAAATTTCGCAGCCCGTGCTCTCGCCGTTCGGTGTGCACGTCATTCGGCTGGATGAGCGGCAAGGTGAAAAAATTACCACACATCACATTCTTTTCAAAGTCGTGCCGACGGCGGCGGATCAGGCCCGCACTCAAGCGATAGCGGATTCGATTATTCAGGCCGCGCGCGCGGGAGCGGACTATGCGGATCTGGCCGTGAAATATTCCACCGATTTAAAAACGGCGGGCAAAGGCGGAGACCTCGGCTGGTTTGCTCCGATTGATCTGCCGGTGGATTTTAAAGCGGCGGTAGACACGCTGAAAAAAGACGATATCGCCGCACCCATCCGCACGCGCTTCGGTGTTCACATTTTAAAAGTCGTTGACCGCATGTATGCGCGGCCCATTTCTTTTACCGAAGATTACGACCGCATCTCCGCGATGGCCCTGACCAAGAAAAAGGATGAAATCTATTCCAAATGGATTGACGAACTTTCCGCGCAAACGTACATCGAGCGGAAATGATGAACGATGAATGATGAATGATGAACGAATAATATCACTGGCGGCGGCCTCCGGCCGTCGTTCCGCCGAGGCAGATCCCCCGATCTGCCCGGAATCTGAGTTGATTGACGATTAATGATGAAATGACGTACTTGGCGGAGGTCGCCGACCGCCGCAACGCAACCACCGCAAGGTGCGCCGAGCCGTGCGTCCTCGCGCGGCCGGAATCTGAAGACCGCGCGAGGGGTGAGGGCACCCATCGCGGCGAAAAACTGCTTTCATTCGCGGGGCATGCGGGACGCATGCAACCGCGACGCAACCACCGCAAGGTGCGGCAACTCTCTTCCCATCCGAAGAGTTTAACAAACAACAGCATAGAATATCGAAACGGACAAGCATCAACTTGATATTACAGCATTTGTCACGCAGGCTACATGCTTTTCTCGCCTGCGCCATTATCCTTATATATAGTGGCGTGTGTACGCAGGCCTCGGCAGAGGCCAACCGCCCGGAAATCGGCCTCCTCAAGTACAAGGGCGGCGGGGACTGGTACAGTGCCGACCGGGCCCTGCGGAACCTCATCGTGTACGCGCGCGCCAATACCAACTTGGACCTTGCGCCCGAACCCGTGGCCGTGGAACCGTCCTCGCAAAAACTCTTTTCGTGCCCTGTCGTATTCATCAACGGGCACGGCAACGTCTCGTTTTCTGTGGATGACGCGCTCAATCTGCGCAACTACCTCACGGCGGGCGGCTTCCTCTTTGCCAACGATGATTACGGCATGGATCCGAGCTTCCGCCGCGAAATGAAAAAAGTTTTTCCCGATGCGGACTGGATGGAGCTGCCGTTCAGCCATCCGATTTATCATTCCCTTTACAACTTTCCCAACGGTCTGCCGAAAATCCACGAACACGACAAACTTCCCGCGCAGGGGTTCGGACTTTTCCTGAACGGTGTGATGGTGGCTTTCTATAATTATCAAGCCGACATCTGCGACGGTTGGGAAGATGAATCCGTGCACGGCGATCCCGCCGACAAACGCAAAGCCGCGCTGGAAATGGGAACCAACGTTTTGGTGTATGCGCTCTCGCGCGGTGTGGAATAAATAGAGAGAACGAAAAAGCTGAAATCTGAAAGCGTAAAGCAGAGATAGGATTTTATTCCAATTCGTAGCCGCGCACGGCAGTGCGATCATGTTTCGTGTTTTGCAGTGCGCGCCGCTTTCATCGGATTCCGAATAAGGAGGGAACTATGAGCGAGAAGGAACTCACGATCACGATCAACAAAAACGGGCCGTATGTTGTAACGAACGTGCACGTGCTGCAGAATTCCAAGGGAGAAGCATTGGCCACCAAAGACGTGATCTCTCTTTGCCGCTGCGGACAATCCAAAAGCAAACCGTTCTGCGACGGCTCGCACCGCACCACGGGATTTGTGGATGAGAAGAATTGATGTTTATAAATACACTTTTGAATCTTGTGAATGAGAATGTTCCTGCGATGACATCTTCGGGAGACAACCATGGGTGCGCGTGAAGTACTGACCACGATCCACGGATGGATGAGCGGCTTGCGCAGAGCGGTCATGATGAACCGCCTAAAAGCCGGAGTTTTGGCCGCGCTGGCCGGATTCCTGTTCGTGAGTATTCTGATTCTGCTCGTGGAATCCATCGGGCATCTCTCCGGCGGCGCGCGCGCTGTGCTGCTGGCCGTGTGGGTGCTCTCTCTCCTTTGCGCACTCGGTCTGGGAATTGTCTGGCCGATTCTCCGCTACACCGTTTTTGCTCCTGACGATAAAAAACTCGCGCGGGAATATGCCTCGCGCATGCAGTCCATTCGTGACCTCGTGTTGAATGCCTTGCAGCTTTTGGAACGCGTGGAAGGCGCGAACCGCGAAGGATATTCCTCCGATTTAATTTTGGAAGCGGGCCGCGAAGTGGCGGAAGATTTGAAGCCGCTCGACCCGCACACGCTGCCCGACCGCAAACGCGTGCGTGATTCCGGGCGCGCGGCGCTCGTAATCGGCGGCTTGGCTGTTGTGTTGTTGCTTATTTTCCGCGGCTCCCTGCTTTCCGCAGGCGAACGCGTGATGAAACCCGGTCAGGATTTCGAACCGCCCGCACCGTTCAGTTTGTCCATTCAACCGGGCAACGTGCGGCTCGTGCGCGGCGATTCGCTTATCGTAAATGTTACGGCATCCGGCGAAGCTCCCGTCTCGATTGTTCTGGAACGTCTGGAAAAAGGCAAGAACGCTTCCGAACCCATCGAAATCAAAGGCGAAGCCGGCGGCTATCGCTACACGTATCGAGGCATTACATCGTCATTCACGTATTGGGCGCATGAAGGCCGCGTGAAGAGCGAAACATGCGAAGCCCAAGTGCAGGAACTTCCGGGCGTGCGGTTTCTTTCCGTGCGGCTGACGCCGCCCGCTTACACCGGGCTGTCCGAACAAGTGCTGGAAGAAAACGTCGGCGATGTTGCCGCCGTGACCGGCACACATGCCAAGCTTTCGCTGTCCGCAACGAAATCTCTGAAAGATGCGAAGATAGAATTTCTGAAGCCCGAATTCGTAGGAACGGATTCGGAACAGGTGCGCGCGTCGCGCAATTTGACCCTCGACGGTTCGCGCGCGTCCACCGAATTCACGATAGACGAGAGCGGCTACTATCGTCTGCAACTTACCGATCAGGAGGGCTTGACCAATCGCGACGCGATTCTCTACCGCATTACCGCGCGGCCCGATGAACCGCCGCTGATCAGTTTAGTGGAACCGTCGCACGATCTGGATATCGCCGCGGGAGTCAGCGTGCCCGTCGTGGCCGAGGCGGTGGATGATTTTGGTTTTACCCGCATGGCTCTGCGCTACTATCGCACGACCGCATTCGAAGCGGCGGAAGCGCAAAACGATGAATCGCAGTACAAATCACAGCAGATTTCCATGCGCGTGGTTGAAGCAGGCAAAGCTTTCAGTGAAATGCTCTGGGACATGACCCCGCTCGATCTGCTTCCGGAAGATCAGGTGTCTTTCTTTGTGGAAGTGTGGGACAACGACGCGATTCACGGTCCCAAACGTGCGCGCACGGAAACCCGATTACTGCGTTTCCCATCTATGTCCGAAATATTCGAGAAGCAGGAAGAGGCGGCGCAGACGCGCGAAATCACGCTGCAGGATCTGCTCAATGAATCCGAGGCCATCCGCGAGAAGGTGGATGAAGCGGTGGAGGAATTCAAGTCCAATCCCGAAATGAGCTGGGAGCGCAAGAAAGAGATCGAACAGCTCATGGAAAAGCAGCGGGCCATGAACGAGATGCTGAACCAGATCTCCGATGCGATGGAAAAAGCTGCGCAGCAAATGCAGCAGCGTTCCATGTTTTCGCCGCAGGTGATGGAAAAAATCAAGCAGCTTCAGGATCTGGTCAAGGAAGTCATCACGCCCGAAATGCGCAAGGCGCTCGAAGAAATGGCGGCAGCCATGAAGCAGCCGTCCGAAGAAGAAATGCGCCGCGCGATGGAAAACTTCCAGAACACCCAGCAAATGTTCGAGCAGGCTCTCGATCAGACTTTAAATATGCTCAAGCAGCTTAAGATGGCTAAGAAGCTGGACGAGCTGACGCGCCGTCTCGACGAATTGGGCCGCCGCCAGGAGCAGCTCAATGAAGGCTTAGACAAGAAATCACCGGAGAATGCGAGTAAGAACGCGCAAGATCAGCAAAAGCTCTCCGAGGAAATGAAAAAGATCGAGCAGGAAGCCAAAAAGCTCTCGGAGGAAATGCAGAAGGAAAACTCCAAAGGCGCGCCGGATATGAAGAAGCTGGAAGAGGAGATGCAGCAGGAGCAGCTTTCGCAGCAAATGAAGCAGAACTCCGAATCCATGAATATGAACCAGAATCAATCGGCCAAGAAAAAGGGACGGCAGATGCGCCGCCGCATGTCCGAAATGGCCAGCGCCATGCAGAATGTCCGGCAGCAGATGGAGACCGACCAGAACGCGGAGGTTCTGCAAAAACTCGAACGTTCGCGCGATCAGCTTCTGGATATTTCCATGCGGCAGGAGAAACTCTGGAAAGAGTCCGAAAAGCTCGAAGCGGGCAGCCCGCAGATGACGCAAGCCGCTGAAGAGCAGGAAAACCTCAAGCAGGCGGTCAACCGAATCAATGAAGACTTGCGCAATATCGCGCGCGAATCGTTGTTTGTCACGCCGCAGCTCATGGCTTCCGTTCATCAAACGTTGCGGCAAATGCAATCGGCCTGCAATGCGGCTCAGGAGCGCGATCCGCGCACGGCCAGCCACTACCGGCGGCAAGCATTCGGCGCGCTCAACAATGCGCTGAAAGAAAGCCAGCAGGCTTGCTCGTCATGTAAAAATTCATGCAACAAACCGAATCCGAATTCAATGTGCAATAAAGCCGGGCAGATGGCGCAGCAGCAGGCGAAGCTCAATAATCAGACGCAGAACATGATGAGCCAGTGCCAGAATCCCGGCAGTCTTTCGATGGGTGAGCAGGCATCTATGCAGAGAATGGCCGTGGAACAGCAAGGCTTGGCGAAATCCGCGAAGGAGCTTGCTCAGGAAGCGCAGGCTTCGCAGCAGAGTCTCGGCCGCCTCGAAGACGTAGCGAAGGACATGGAAGAAGTGGCTAAGGATTTAGCGAATCGCAACATCAGCGAACGCACGCTGCAAAAGCAGGAGCACATCGAATCGCGCCTGCTGGATTTTCAGCGTGCCACGCGCGAGCGCGAGTTCTCTCCCAAACGGCAAGCCACAACGGGCGTGGATATCGTACGCGCTTCACCGAATCCGCTGCCGAACAAGCCCGGTAAAGATCAATTGCGCGAAGATTTATTGCGCGCGCTGGATGCGAAATACACTCCCGATTACGAGCAGCTCATTCGCGCATACTTTGACGCTCTTTCCAAATGGAAATAGTGCGCAGGCTCGTTGTCGCGATTCTATTACTTGCTTTTTTCCATGCTTGTCCGGCACAAGCGGGGAAGCTGGCCGCGACGATAGGACATGACAGCAATGATGCCGTGAAGGTGGCATGGAGGATGATTCGCGCACCGTTTCGCGGTGACACTGAAGACTACTTCATAGCGGGGGGATTGATCGCCGCAGTCGCTGTGTCTTCCGCGATGGATCGTTCGATGCGGAAGGAGATGAAGGACAGACCCGAGGGCTGGGCGGTGTCTATATCGGACATCGGCTATAATTTTTCCCTGACGCGCACGACTTATATTGCCTCTGCATCACTATACGGGCTGGGTCTGATATCCGACAACGAGAATGTGCGGCGAACGGGGCTGGAAGTATCGGAATCGTTCCTGCTGGCTTCCATCGGTTCGCAGATTCTCAAGCATTCGCTCGGACGCAACCGACCGCATTTGGAAAACGGCCCGTATCATTTCTCCGGCCCGAATCTTAAGGACGAGAAGCAGTCCTTCCCGTCGGGTAATACGGTCACGGCCTTTTCGCTGGCCGCGGTTTTATCAGCGGAAGCCAAATCGGTTCCCGTCAGTGTGCTTTTCTATTCGTTGGCGGGGGCAACCGCTTTTCAACGTATGCACCGCGACCGCCACTGGTTCTCCGACACATTGGGCGGAGCGATGTTGGGAACGGCGGTCGGCTTGGGCGTTGTGCATTATCATCGTCAACTTCTCGGCAAGACTACAGGATTCAGTGTCAGTCCCGATAAAAACGGGTGCCGACTCAACATAGAATGGTGAGGGCAAACCATGATCCGCTATCTTGCTTTGTTCCTGCTGCCGCTCACAGCGGCCGCTCAATTCACGTTTGGCCCACTGCGGCTCGATGATGAATCCGTGGGGCGCTTTTGCTATCCGTCTGTGGAAGTGACAAACGATGATACGCTGCGCTGTATGTGGTCATCTATATCCGAGTTTTGGCTTTCCACGATGGGGCAGCAAGTAGCACCGAATGGCGATCTGCTTGGCGCGCGGATTCCTTACGAGGTTGTTCCGGTTGGCGGCTCGATCAGTTGTCCGGCTATCGTCTCGTTTACGCGGCTTTCAAATCGAGGCACGGCGCAGCTCATATTTCATACGTGAGCGCAAAGCGTTGAAGTCCGGTTCGTTTCCCCGGAGGGGCAGCCGCTGGACACATTGGGGCCGATGTGGGGGAGTATGCCGTTTCTTTGCCGCGTGGATTCGGGACTCTTTTTGACCTACTTCGAAGGCGATGCGTCCGTTCAACAGCAGTTGCTGTGGCTGCGAGAAGACGGATCGCTTCGTCATCAGCAAAGTTTAAACGATTTCACGATTCGCTATGCCTACACGGACGGCAGCGTTTGTAAGCTTGTGGGCGTGTTTATTACCGGTGAATCCCCGTGGCGCAGATACGGATTCACTGTTCACGCTTATGCGGATAATGGCTCCCTTCTATCCATAGACACGTTATTTGTCGAAACGGAAACACGGCAAACGTTTTTTAGCGAATCTTTTATTACTGAAAGTGACGGGGTGCTCTATATCGGCTTAATGAGAGGAGTGTTGCAATCGGGGTCATCAACATACTATTTTCGTGAACTGCGCTGCGAATCCGGAGTCACTACGGTCTGCGAGCCATGGCCGGTGTCGTCTATTTCGCAAAGCGCGCATTTGTTTTATCTGGCGCTTTCGCCTGTGTCGCAAGGTAACTCCGTCATCTCGTTTGGCATTATCCATACGGATTCGGCACAGCTGCGATACTATGGATTAGATGCTTTCGGTCAGCCAATCGGACCGCCGCATGAATATAGCCTGCAAAATTCGCAGTCGTTAACCGGAACAAGCGTGGCCGTTTATGAGAATACCGTGTACGGGTGTTTCACTGCAAACAATTATACATTTCCCGGTAACGGTGGCGCTTTTCTGATCGGATTTCCCGCCGATGAGATTTTACCGATCACGGAACCAAGAGAAGTTGTGCCGCTATCTCTATCGCTGCAAGCCTATCCCAATCCGTTCAATGCATCCACAAGGCTGCAATTTTCACTGGCGCGAAACGCGCGCGTCACACTCGACATTGTGGATATTACCGGCCGCTCCGTAGGCACAATTGCATCAGATTGGTTTGCGGCTGGCGATCATGAATTGATCTATGAAGCCGCAGGCTTACCCTCTGGTATGCACTTTCTCCGGCTGCATTCGGAGAATCAAACTGCCGTCAGCAAATTGCTGTTGATCAAATAGAAACCATGTGCGAAAACCCACGAAACGACAACACGAATACGCTGTGATTAAAACGATACTTTCACTCACACTTTTGCTTTCGCTGTCTCTTGCGGCCAACGCTCAGACAACGCAGATCCCCATTCAGATTCAGACTCAGCCCGGACAGGGCACGCCCGGCAAATCTTCGATAAAGAAGCAGGCGAGCGAGGAATCCATAATTGCCGAACGCGCGCGTCGCGCCGAGTCGCTCGGCGATTACGCGCGCGCGCTCCCCATCTGGCGAGAACTGGTCACGCGTTCACCGTGGCATCCGGAAGGAATCCCCAGCGTGGCCCGCTGCATGATTGTGCTGAAGCAGTACGATCAGGCGGAAGCGTTTTTAAATGAATGGATCGCCAAGCGCAATCTGGTGCAGGATCGCGTGAGCAGCCCCGCCGATCCGACCAGTGCGTACTCCATGAAGCTCGCGCTGGGTCAGGTTGCTCTGGCGCGCGGCGACGATCCAAAAGCATGGTCTATCTGGAATGCTGCGCTCGCGGAAGTGGGCACCTCCGACGAAGCCGTGCGGACGCTGGTTTTTCTTCTACTGCAAAATCGCCTCTGGGATGACGGCACAAAAATGATTCGCGATTTCCGCAAAGAGAGCAAGCAGCCGTCGTTCATGGCGCTCGAATTAGCGTCAAGTCTTCGCGGTCAAATGAATTGGACGGCGGCCACTGAAGAGTTGTTGATCTATTCCGCCACCTCGCCCAGCGGTTGGCAGCTGGCGCTAAACTATTTGAATCAGTTTCCCGATGATTCGTCGGTAAACGAAAAAGTCGCCGCCATTTTGCAAAAAGCGGTTAAACGGGAAAAGAAGAACGCGGATTTGTGGCGCATCGTCGCCGGTTTCGCGCACAAAACAGGCGATCTGGAAAACTATCTGAACGCGACCATCACCGCCGATTCACTTTCAGCGGGAGGTGGAATTCAGGTACTCGCTGCGGCGGAACAGCTCTTGAATGAAAAGGAAGTGGACAATGCGCGGCGCGGATTTCAGACCATTTTAAGATGGAAACCGGCGGCGGATTTGGCCGCCCGCGCGGAATTGGGATTGGGACGTTGTTTGGAAAATCTTGGGCAGTGGGATCTGGCCAAACAGGCGTATGAAAATTTTATCGTGCAGCATCCCACGTTTAAACAAGTCCACGAGGCCCGTTTTCGCATCGCGGAGATTCTCCTCAATCACGATCGCAATGTGGCGGGTGCGCTGGAACTTTTCGAGGAATTGTGGATCAAGGGACTTGTGGTATCGCGCGCCCAAGTGGGTTTGCGTCGCGGCGATTGCCGGGCTTGGCAGGGTGATTACGATGCCGCAGTTTCCGCTTGGTTCGATGTAGTTAAATTGGATGGCACGCGAGAGCCGGGCGAGGAAGGTTCGCAGGCGCTTCTACGCATCGCACGCGCCAACATTTGGCGGGATTCCACCAATCGCGCCTATGAAGCATTGGACAGTATCACGGGCGGAAATCCCGTGAACACGTCCTTCAACGATGCGGTTTTATACACGGCTTTATTGGAGGAGGGCGGCCTGCATCGCGCGGTGCGCGCATTTGCCGAAGGCGATTTCGCGGAATTCCGCCGCGAAGATTCGCTCGCGGCCGTTCGCTTCGATGAGGCGGCCACGCTTCTGAAAAGCGGCAAGCTCGCGGAATGGGCGCGCTATTCGCAAGCTATCGCTTTGCGAAATGCCGGACAATTCGCGGCGGCCGTTTCCGTACTCGACACTTTTATTACGCTTTACACGGAATCGGTGGATTTGGATCGCGCAAAGTACCTGCGCGCAATTATTCGCACCGAAGATCTGCACGATGACGCCGGCGCCCTGGCCGAACTGAAGGAGTTTCTCATTCAGCATCCGCGCTCGATTTATCTGGAGCAAGCCCGCCGCAAAGCCCGAATCCTGACCGCGCGAGTATCGTAATTAATCCAAACACACCATGAAATATTTCCGTTTCATCCTTCATCCTTCATCCTTCATCCTTTGTCTTCTGTTCGTTTTCCCCGCTTTCGCTCAGAAGCTGCTCATTCCCATGGATCTGTCGCAGACGGATCATCTGAAAGCCTACGGCGTCACGTGGATGGCACTGAACCGCGGACTCAAAACGCAGTGGCTTTTGAATTATCGCGGCGGTGGTTTTCTAATGGATTACGCCACAGAGATTGAAAACGAATGCCGCCTGCGCGGCGTGACCAGTGAAACCGTGAGCGATGCGGGAGCGATCTACTCTGAAATCGAACAGGCCAACATGGAAGTTGTTCTGCTTGAAAAGGCCACTAAGGTGGCCATCTACGCTCCGCCCGACGTGGAAGACGGCCCGTGGGATGACGCCGTTAATCTTGCGCTTACTTACGCGGAAATTCCCTTCGACCGCATTTATGACGAAGACATCTTGGCGGGCAAGCTCGCCAAATACGATTGGGTGCACCTCCATCACGAAGATTTCACCGGGCAGTACGGAAAATTCTATTCGATGTACCGCAATGCGGATTGGTACATCAAGCAGGTGCAGGATGAAGAGTCGCGAGCATCACGATTGGGATTTAAAAAAGCCTCGCAGCTTAAGCTGGCGGTGGCGCGCGCGCTGCGCAGTTACGTCGGGCAGGGCGGCTTCATGTTTGCCATGTGCAGCGCGACGGACAGTTATGACATCGCATTAGCCGCGGCGGAGACCGACATTTGCGCGCCCGTTTTCGACGGCGACGGCATGGACGGAGACTACGCGGCCAAGATGCGCTTCGATTACAGTTTCGCTTTTCAGAATTATCAACTCATCACCGATCCGATGGTCTACGAGTTTTCCGAAATAGACGTTTCGCCGCGCACGGGCCGCATGTCGCGCGGGGATGAGGGTGATTATTTCACGCTGTTCGATTTCTCGGCCAAGTACGATCCCGTTCCCACGATGCTCACCCAGTGCCACACCAGCGTGGTCAAGGGCTTTATGGGACAAACTACGGCCTTTCACAAGGAATTCATCAAACCAAACGTAACGATTCTCGCGCAGAACGAGGGCACGGACGAAATCAAATATATCTACGGCACATTCGGCAAGGGTTTTTGGACTTACTACGGCGGCCACGATCCCGAGGATTATCGCCATATGGTCGGCGATCCGCCCACGATTCTCGAACTCCACAAAAACTCTCCCGGCTATCGCCTCATCCTGAACAATGTCCTCTTCCCCGCCGCCAAGAAAAAAGACCTCAAAACATAATTGCATAACCGCCGCGCGAGGGTGTCCTTACCCCGCGCGTTTATTTCGCCGAGGCAGATCCCCCGATCTGCCCGGAACCAGCAGATATCAACGAACGGGGAGCGTCCATCATGCAGCGAAGCATTTTTCATCTGTTCCTGTTCGTGTATTTGAGCGTTTTCGCAATCCCAAATGCCGTTATGGCGCAAGCAGGTTCCGTCAGCGGACAGGTGGTTAACGAGAAATCTGGTCGTCCGCTTTCGGGTGCGAGTGTGGAATTGCAGCACCATTCCCAATCGCCGTATGTTACAGACAAGACCGGAAGATTTTCTTTTGCAGGCATCAATTGGGGGAAATACACGCTGCGCGTGTCGCGCGAGGGGTTCTGGGATTTTCAGAAACCGATGGAAATAACTTCCGATTCGGCTATTGTTGTTACCGTGGTTCTCAAACAGAAATTATACGTTCACGAGGACGGCCAAGGAATTATCCTTCAGGAGCCGTGTGATGCCAAATCGGGTTTCGGCACGATCATCCTATATGTCCGCGATCGTGAAAATGACCGGAGTCTTTCCAACGCCGAGATCGTCATGGAGTCGGAGTATGTGGATACGTCTGGGACAATACATAAATTCTGTTGCAGTTCGGGGACGCTCGACTCCACGGGATATGTGAAGCTCTGCAATTTACAGCCGGGCGATCACACGATATTCGTGAACGTAAATGAATACGAAAGAGACCGCTACACCGAAACCGTTGCGCCGGATTCAACCTACACTCATCATTTCCGGTTGAAGAAACTCTAAATCTGAATACCAGCCCCCGGTCGCCGACCGGGGGTTTTTTCTCGCCGAGCCGGGGCTCCTGACCCGGCCGGAATCCAAAAATAAAAGCGCAGCGTCTTTCGGACGCTGCGCTTCTTCTCCGCAATTCAATGCCGCACGATTGCGGCATAAAATATCCTTACTTCATCAACACCATCTTCTGCGTGGCGGTGAAGCCGTTCACCTTCATCTGATAGTAATATACGCCTGAAGGCAGATCGGCTGCATTGTACGAGAAGTTGTACTGGCCGGCGGGCAGATTTTCGTTCACCAGATTCGCCACCACGCGGCCCGAAACATCGTAAACGTTAATCGTCACCAGACCCGCTTCCTTAAGCGAGTAGGCAAATGTGGTTGACGGATTGAACGGATTCGGATAGTTCTCGCCCAGCATGTATTCATTCGGCATGCTCGTTCCCGCATTGAACGATGCGCTGGCTGTTGCCAGTTCGCGGCTGGTTCCGTTTACGTCAACCGCAACCAGTGTGTAGGTGTAGCTCACGCCGCTCACCGCGTTTTCATCGGTCCACGAATAGTCGTGTCCGACTTCCGTATTGCCGAGGCTCGCGGTTTCGTGTACGAACGCACCGTCGCGCAGGATGTTGAAGTGATCGTTATTGCGCTCGCTGCGCGTTGTCCAGTTGAGCGTAATACCGTGATGGTCAGCCACCGCTTCGAAGCTGCCCAATTCCACGGGCAGGATGTTGTCAATCGTCATGCAGAAACAGCCGTTCGCATCGCCCGGGATTCGCAGCAGAGAGAGCCGCAGCACCCACGTGCCGGAAATGTTCACGACTTGCCAACTCGGATCTCCCGCACCCGCCGCGCACGATCCGCCGCAGTCATCGCAGCCCGGCGTAAAAGAGATGTTCGTAATGACCGGCGGATTGTACGGTGTGACTAAGGGAATATCCAGATACTCGTTGCACGCGCACAGCGTCACGCAATATCTTCCGGGAATCGTGATCGAAGCCGGGCCGCTCGGTGTGCAGCAATCCCAGCGATCCCACACTTCCACGGGCAGAACGTGCGTTGAATTATCATCGTCAATCGTGAAGGCCCGGTTGCCGCCGCCTTCCCAATCACACGATCCGGCGTTCTTATTGAACTTGTATTCCTGATACGGATTCGATCCCGCGGCAAAAGTGTGGCTGTATTCGAAGATATAGTCCCCGTCCGGTGGATCGAACATTTGAAGTGCACAGCCCGACCATCCGTTGAGACCTCCCGCCACAAAAACGCCGCCCCAATACCAGGAAGGATCAAGACAGATCATGTCCACGCGGAATGTCACGGTGACGTCGCGGTCTATAGCAGGGGAGATGTTCAGCGAGAATGGAGGATCCTTCTCTCCGCCCGTGCATGACCACTGGTTTTTCGCGCCGTAGTACCACGTGGCGTCGCTGCTGTCGTAGCAGTCCACATAGAACATCTCGTTGTCGCCCGCTGATGTCGCTGCCGCCGGAATGGTTCCCTTGTACTCATCGTTGTTGCCGTTTTCGCCAAGGTAATTCATCGCCAGCATCGTGTAAGTTCCTTCGGAGGCTTTCTTGTAATAAAGCCAAGCCGACAAACCGGCACATGCGCCGCCGCCCGATGTGCAGCCGTCTTTCCAAATCTGGACATACACATCAATGTCGGCGTTGTCAAGGTAGGTCATTCCGTCGCAGGGGTAGACCATTCCCGCCCATCCGATGCTCGCATGACTTGTTCCCACTGCTGCAAACAGCATCACCAATAAAATCGTCGCAAGTTTCATCTTCATCTGTGTCTCCTTGCTGTCAGACCGGAAAGGAAAAATTCGATCTGGTTTTCGTATGTAAATTGAAGTGTTTTTGAGGTTGCAATAGAATAAATATACCTACATTCGACTGGTTTGTCAAGATAATGCAGGGGTTTACCAACAAATCCAACATTAATGACACACAGGTATTCTATTGTAAATTAAGCAGTCAGTCCATAGTCCAAGCCGAAACCCCTAAATCGCCGGATTTCGCCTCACTCATTGATCGCCGAGCCGGGATATCACTAGCCAACACCCTCTGGGTGTTGGTCACAACCCCGCCGGAATCAAAACAAGGGGCGCAAAATGCACCCCTATTTGTAACAATCTAATAAAAGGATTTATGGAAGTAGATTTGTTTTAGACAGAAATTCGATGGCACCAGCCACATCGTTCTCGTCAATTTCCCATCCGAGACGCGCGGCATGTTTAACGATTTCTTCGGAATTGCTCGGCGCGAGTCGTTGATTCCGGTTGAGAATGTAATGTACTTTCGCTGCAATCGCCAAAGCCTTAGTATCTTTTCCACCATTCTTGAGTAGCTTAAGAACAAGATTCCGAATATTTCCTGATTCATCAGGTGATTCATTTTTAACGAGTAGAACCACATCTTTACCTAAATCTGTCAGAGAATAGGAATACTGCCGGATTTCATTCGCGTCGAAAGGACCGTATGATACTTGGCAATCCTCAATCACCACATCACTGTCCACTAAGTCAAGAGTTGCTTCGCTCACATCGGGCGAATAAGGTCCGTAGTAATGAGGCCGATGCACAGGAGCACACCCCAACATATCTGTAGCAAAGTAGATGAGTTTTTGAAGTTGTGTTCGGTTAGGCTCTACTCCCAGACCATTTGCAGCTGCCAAGACTAAGGGGATAATGTCATTCAACAACAACATTTTCTGATCCTCCGTCCTTAAAATATTCCTTCAGAATTTCCATCACAGGTCCACGAATCTTACTCAACGCTTCAAGAGTGTATGTATTGTTATTGATTGGCGGAGCATACACGTCAATGTTCATTTGCCGAAGCTTAGCTTCCGTTGGTGTACAGATTTCTGTACACTCATCAAGTGTTTTAGGTTCTCCATATTGTTGAAGAACCATCACTTTTCCAGCATCGATTTCTTTTCCACGGTCAAATTTTATAGGATAAATTTTTAGAATACAGTGATTCTTCTCTACATGGAGATGTTCTGCTATTCGTGTTTCAATCTCTTTGCTATGTCCAATTAATTCTTTATGATGTTTTTCCATAAGTTTTTTTATAGCGCTAGTATCATGTTTACTTGTACCTCCAAAAAGATTGCCAAGAACGAGAAAGAGTTTTTTTAGAGCATGTACTTTTTCTTTGTTATCCTTGTTTGGTAGTAATTCGCTTGCGTTGCAGTGGAAAACACGTTTTAGGAGATCTCTATTGCGGAGCATTTTGAAAAGCGTCTGGCCCTCAGAAGGGTTGTTTGCTCCTTCATCCAAAAGTTTAGTATCATCTGAATTGAGATATGTATCAAGGTAATTATTAAAAGATTCTTCTGAAGAATTGTTGAAAGAATAGAGAGTATTTACATATGAGTTTTCTTTAAATGATAGTTCAACAGCGCGAACCAACATCGCATCCGTAATAAGTCGAATTCTATGACGGTATACTTGATAATTAATGAAGTACTTTGCAACCACGAATTGTTCAATGCAATGTACGCCGTCATGTTCTATTCGAAGAGAACGTATATCACCAACTTGTGGGGCAGTCAAGACACGAAGGAGCTTGTGAAAATCAAACGCTCCATACTCAACACCGCAGAAATAACTGTCGCGCCTGAGGTAATCGATTTTGTCTGCATCGAGAGGACCAGAGACTATGTCTTTTTCGATACAAGGATCTGTCTTCTTTGGGTCGAGAATATCAGCGATTCGTTCTGCATCTTGTTCTAAGTACTTTCCGAGATGCTTTTGAGATCGAATTATTTTCGCGGTAATATGTTCGTGAAATTTATGAACAGTTGTTTCATCTCCTCGATTAATATGCAGTGCCTCAAAAGCATCCTCGGTAACATGACCGAAGGGACCGTGCCCGATATCATGAACTAAAGCTGCAAGCCGAACGATGCGAGTCGTTTCTGGGTCGAGGTCGAATTTTTTCGCCATGAGACCAGCAACATGCATCGTACCAATACAATGTTCAAAACGAGTATGATTTGCGCTAGGATAAACATAGTTCGCAAGCGCAAGTTGCTTGACTCGCCGAAGTCTTTGAAATGCAGGGGAATTAATAATGTCCCGCTCTAAAGGTTCACACTCAATAAAACCATAGAGAGGGTCTCTAATTTTATCCATGTCACCCAAATGCTATTTGAACAAATGTACAATATAGAAAAGCTAATGTCAAGCAGAGAATGTGAAACGAGACAAGATCAACACATTAATAATTATACCATTAACGTGTGATGGCTGTTGTTCAGAGAGGAAAGACCTCCTGATGTGTCTATCCCGCAATCAAGGAATAGCAATCAGAAGGTCATGTTGTATCATAATACGAATCTACATTAATTCTTGACAATAGTCAATAGATTCCGCATGTTACGAGTATGTTTTTGTGAATTTTGCTAGAAGTGATTAGTATCATTATTTTATAGAAGTTGAGGGTCCCGTGCAATCCCTCGAACATTTTTTCGGTAAGGTCAGCGATCTCGTGTGGGGCGTGCCGCTTTTGGTTCTGCTTTTCGGCACGCACATTTTTCTCACCTTCCGCCTGCGCTTCATCCAGCGGTTCATCGGCAAAGCGATCAAGCTTTCCTTCGAGCGGAAACGCGAAGGTGAGGGCGATGTCAGCCACTTCGGCGCGCTGATGACCGCACTCGCCGCAACCATCGGCACGGGCAACATCGTCGGTGTGGCTACGGCCGTCGCCGCCGGAGGTCCGGGAGCGGTTTTGTGGATGTGGCTCACCGGTGTTTTCGGCATTGCCACCAAATACGGCGAAGCCGTGCTTGCCGTTAAATATCGCGTGAAAAATTCCGCCGGGCAATTTTCCGGCGGGCCGATGTATGCCATCGAACGCGGCATGAATCAGAAATGGCTCGCGATTGTCTTCGCAGTTTTCACGGCCATCTCCGCTTTCGGCATCGGCAACATGGTGCAGGCTAATTCCATCGCGTCAATGGCTGAGGCAACATTTCACGTTGCTCCGTGGATCAGCGGTCTCATCATGACGATATTCACGGCACTTGTAATTCTCGGCGGAATCAAATCCATCGCCCGCGTATGCGCAGGACTGGTTCCGTTCATGGCTATCGTCTATATCGCGGGCTGTTTGTTCTTTTTAATCGTGAAAGCGGACACCCTGCCGCAAACGATTTCCTTGATTTTCTCCAGCGCCTTTACCGGACACGCGGCTATCGGTGGATTTCTCGGCGCGGGCATGCGCGAGGCCGTACGCTACGGAATTGCGCGCGGCCTTTTTTCCAATGAATCCGGTTTGGGCAGCGCGCCCATCGTGGCCGCCGCCGCACAAACGAAAAATCCCGTGCGGCAAGCTCTCGTTTCCAGCACAGGAACGTTCTGGGACACGGTTGTGGTCTGCGCGATGACCGGACTCGTCGTAGTCAATTCCGGTTTCTGGACGCAAGGTCTGAACGGTGCCGCGCTCACGCGGGCGGCCTTCGGAGAATTTCATGCTATAGGATCCGTCGTCCTCACCATCGCCTTGCTCACATTTGTGTTCTCCACGATTCTTGGTTGGTCATACTGTGGAGAGAAAGCCGCGGAATATCTCTTCGGCACGCGAAGCGTCAAACACTATCGCATTCTGTGGGTGATCGCCGTCATGGTCGGTTCGGTTGTGTCTCTGAAATTAGTTTGGACGTTTGCCGACATCACGAATGGTTTAATGGCCATTCCGAATCTCGTATGTCTGATTGCTCTGAATAAAATCATCGTTTCCGAAACGCGCGAACATCTCTGGAATGAACGCCCGTAGTGGAATGCAATTGCACATGAAAAGCCCGGTCTTGTACCGGGTTTTTTGTTTATGCCTCTTTGTGTGGCAAATACGGGTCAACTGCGTAAAATCCGTTCAAAAGTCTACGAAGTCTTCGACATAATTAAATGATAATTGAATTGATACAGAGAATTATAAATGCCAGCCAAATTTAGTTTTTCCTTGAAATTGCATTGACAACCCATACGGATAATACTATATTAACTTAGATAGGTCTATCTCGTGACGGCTGTAAAATTCTATGCCCTGGAGGTGTGCCATGTTCTCCCGAGCTGCAATAGTCATCGTCTCGCTGCTCGCATTACTCGGTGAAGTTTCGGCAATTCCCAATGCCATAGACTATCAGGGATTTCTTACAAACAATGATGGATCACCACTGGACACGGTGGTGATTTTTCTATCTACCCCGAGCGATTGAATCCCCCTAATAAAATTCAGAAAAAAATATTTTCAGGAGAGTACCATGAAGACCTTTTTTTACATCGTTGCATGGCTGTTCCTTGTTATAGGAATGCTATCGGCAGCCACCGTTCCCGGCCGAATCAACTATCAGGGGTTCTTAACCGCCCCCGACGGTTCGCCATTGGACACACTTGTGAACATCGCATTCAGCATCTATCCGTTGCCGGCAGGTGGATCCAGTGTATGGAGCGAAACTCACAATAATGTGCAGGTCACGAACGGACTCTTTGACGTGCAGTTGGGTGAAACCCTTTTCCTGCACTATGGCATTTTTTCCAATGATTCCCTCTGGCTGGGTGTGACCGTCGGCGCGAATACGGAGATGACGCCGCGCACGCGTTTCCTAACAGTCCCTTATGCATATCGCGTGCAGAGCGTTGACGGAGCCTATGGCGGCAGCATCAACAGTCAGTTGTTCATTGCCAACAAAGCCAATATCGGCATCGGCAACTCCAACAGTGGAGCGAATGCGTTTGTCGCAGGCAACAGCAATCAGGCAATCGGTGCCTATTCCACCGTTGCGGGCGGGCGCTATAACTTCGCGCGCGGTGAATATTCGGTGGTTTGCGGCGGCGGTGATGGTCTCTATGCCGATTCCAACTCGGCATCGGGTCAATCCGCGTTTGTCGGAGGCGGCTCTGCGAATCGAGCGGGCGGCAACCAAACGGTTGTCGGCGGAGGCTACGACAATCGCGCCACGGCGAATAGCGCAACGGTGAGCGGCGGTGGATCGAATGAAGCCTCCGGTTGGTCGGCAGCGATTGGCGGCGGTAGCTCCAATGCAGCATCCGACACGAACGCGACGATTAGCGGCGGATTTATGAATACAGCACATGGTGCTTTCTCAACGGTTGGCGGCGGCCGGTCCAATCATGCCGATTCCAGCTATGCGACAATCGGCGGCGGAAGATGGAATTTCGCCACCGGTCCGTATTCCGTGATAGCGGGCGGCGGCGATAGCGCATCGGGAACCGGCAATGCGGCGACCGGAAACCATGCTTTCATCGGCGGCGGTTCCGAAAATTTAGTACCCAGCAACTATAGTGCGGTGGTTGACGGTTATACCAACATCGTCACTGGAAACTATTCCTTCCTCGGCGGAGGTGCCTATAATGATATTGATGATGCCTATGCCACGCTGTCCGGCGGCTACAGCAATTCAGCAAACGGCTATGCGTCTACCATCGCCGGCGGTTTCAACGGCAGCGCACAGGATGATTACACCACCGTTGGCGGCGGAAGCAATAACGATGCTCTTGGCAATTATGCCACCGTCGCCGGAGGATATTCCAACGAAGCCGATACTAATAACTGCACCATCGGCGGCGGCTACAACAACGAAACGGCCGGTTATTCTGCGACCGTCTCCGGCGGTTATTACAACATCGCATCCGGAAACCGCTCCTGTGTTGGCGGCGGCAGCTACAATCGTGCGCGCGGAGATTATTCGGTGGTGGCCGGCGGCGGCGGAAATTCTTCTGCCGATTCTTGTTCTGCTGTCGGCTACTACGCTGCCGTGGTGGGAGGGCTAAACGATGTTGCTCAAGGACTTTATTCCTTTGTCGGCGGCGGAGCCTATAACTACGCGGTCGGAAACGGCTCTGTAATCTGTGGCGGCAATCGCAATCGCGCGCGCGGCGAATTCGCATTTGTCGGCGGCGGCGGTGGGGATATATTGACGGATTCCAACAGCGCGAGCGGCAATTATTCGGTTATCAGCGGCGGATATCGAAATTGGGCTTTCGGTTATGGGTCTAATATCGGCGGCGGCGGTGGGAATGCGGTCGGCAGCGACTATGGAACCATTGGCGGCGGATACAGCAATCTCGACTCCGGCTATGCTGCAACAATCGGCGGTGGGTATAATAATTCGTGCAGCGGAAGCTATGCTACGATTCCGGGTGGACGCGACAATGTGACTTTGGGTAACTATTCCTTCGCCGCCGGACGCAAAGCGCAAGCTTACGGCGATGGTTCATTTGTGTGGGGAGATCAAACGAACGACACGGTAACGAGCTGGAACAACAACGAATTCGTGGCTCGCGCCACTGGCGGATTCTATTTCCGCACCAATACATCAGGCACGGCGGGAGCCAAACTTACTACCGGTTCCAGCGCGTGGGTAGCGATTTCCGATTCCACCAAGAAGCGCAACATCCGTCTGGTGGATACGAAACAAGTGCTTGATAAAGTGGCAAACTTGCCCATCAAACAATGGAGCTATAAAGCGCAGGATCCGTCCATAGAACATGTCGGCCCGATGGCGCAGGATTTTTGGACTGCTTTCCACCTCGGTGAAGACAGCTTAGGTATTTCCACCATTGATCCCGACGGTATCGCCCTGGCCGCGATTCAGGAGCTATGCAAACGGCTGGATCGCGTGGAGGCGGAAAATCGCGAGCTGCGCTCGGCAGTTCAAACTTTTCTTGCAGGAAAACAGAAAACTCAACGATAAACAGGTTCAGAGTCGCGCCATAAATCAAAGGGATTCCGATCATGCGAAATTTTCTTATGGGTATGTTTGCGTTTTTTGCCGCGAGCGTCTTTGCCGAAACTCCATCGCTAATCAACTATCAGGGATTCTTGACTGATCCGTCAGGCGCGCCGCTGGATACGGTGGTGTCCATGTCGTTCAAGATGTATAATGCGAGTAGCGGCGGCACGCAATTGTGGACGGAAACTCAACCGTCCTGCACCGTGCGGGCGGGGGTGTTCAACGTGCTGTTAGGCTCGGTCTCGGCTGTGCCCGACAGCTTTCACCTTGCACAAGTGTGGTTGGGTGTGACGGTTGGTTCGAACAGCGAAATGGCTCCCCGCACACGCTTCGTTTCGGTGCCGTATGCCTATCGTGTCAGGTCGGTGGATGGCGCTTGGGGTGGAACGATCTATAGTATTCTTAATGTCCCGTATGGTCTCAATGTCGGAGGCCCAAACAGTCCCCCCCCCTTGAATTCTATCGTGGTAGGATCGAGCAACGCGGCAGCGGGCACTCATGCCAGCATAACAGGCGGCAGATATAACCGCGCCTATGGAGATTACTCGATTGTCTGCGGCGGCGGGGGTATGTTGCGCACCGATTCCAATTCCGCTATTGGAATGAATTCATTTGTTGGCGGCGGTTCCCAGAATATGGCTGATGGAATTCACTCAGCCGTAGTGGGAGGTCTCCATAATCGCGCTTCGAATGCTTATACAATCGTGAGCGGTGGCTCGTGGAATGAGGCCTCCAACATGTATGCCACGGTAGCCGGCGGCGCTGTTAACATCGCCTCCGGCACCGCCTCAACTATTGGCGGCGGCTATAACAATACAGCCACTGGATTATACAGTTCAGTCGGCAGCGGCCGTAGCAATCGCGCGCGCGGCGACTTTTCCGTCGTCGCAGGCGGAGGCGGTCCGACTCTGACTGACTCCAATTCCGCGAGTGCCAACTGGTCGTTTGTGGGCGGAGGAACACGCAACCTTGGATCCGGATGGTATTCCGCCATCGCCGGAGGTTATGGAAACAGGGCGGAGTCCGATGTTGCCTTTGTGGGAGCGGGTGAAAGCAATCAGGCGATGTCTGCATACTCGGCGATTTGCGGCGGCAAGCAGAACGTCGCTGCCCACCAGTACACGAGCATCGGCGGCGGTCAGTCCAATGCCGCCTCGGATGCCTGGGCTACGATCAGCGGAGGACAATTGAACACGGCCAGCGGTGTGGGATACTCTATTGGCGGCGGAATTATGAACTCGGCTCATTCCTTCGGTGCTGTGGTTAGCGGAGGAGGATTTAACCGTGCCCGCGGTGAGTACTCAACGGTTAGCGGCGGAGGTGGAGCCATCGAAGATGATTCCAATTCGGCTATCGGCGCTTACTCAACGGTCGGCGGCGGACATGGAAATCGGGCTGCCGGGCAAGAATCGGTGATCGGCGGTGGCTACGGGAATTATGCAACCGGAGAACAATCTGTGATCAGCGGCGGCTTCAGCAATTTCGTCAGCGGCTTATGCGCTGTCGTTTCCGGAGGCGACGAAAACAGCGCGGGCAATTCCTATAGTACGGTCAGCGGCGGTTTTGACAATCACGCGGGCGGGAAGTACAGCATGGTTCCCGGCGGCGAAAGCAACTTTGCCGACGGAAACTACTCCTTCGCGGCAGGTCGCCAGGCCAATGCTGCGGGAACCGGTCAGTTCGTGTGGGCCGATGGTACCAGTAATGTCTTCGCGATTCCTGCGGACTCGATCAACAGTTTTAATGCTCGCGCATCAGGCGGATACAAGCTCTACACCAATGCCGCAGCAACTGTCGGCGCGAAGTTGCCCACTGCAGCCACCGCATGGGTCGCCATTTCCGACAGCACGAAGAAAACCGACATTCGTCGGGTAGATACGAAAACCGTGCTGGAGAAAGTCGCGCAGCTTCCCATCAGTGAGTGGCGCTATAAAGCACAGCCCGATCCAACCATCCGTCACATCGGCCCCATGGCGCAGGATTTCTATGCGGCATTCCGTCTCGGTGAAGACAGCCTCGGGATTTCCACCATTGATCCCGACGGCATCGCTCTGGCGGCCATTCAGGAACTGCAAAAACAAAATAAAGAACTTCGCGAGCAGAACGCCGCGCTGGAAATACGCATGGCACAGCTCGAAACGCAAATGCGGCAATTAGTCAGTCGAGGCGGCTCGTCCACAGAGCCGGTTGCTATGAAGAAGCCGTAAGGACGGCATTTAAAAGGAGCCATATCATGCGTTCGTTTCTTTGCTTTACCATTTGCCTTTTCTTGCTGAGTGCGGGAAGCGTGCCGGCGGCTGCGGTCCCCGGCCAGATCAATTATCAAGGTTTTTTAACAGCATCGGACGGTTCCCCGCTGGACACAACGGTGTCTATGACCTTTCGCCTGTACCAAAACTCGTCAGGCGGGATCGCATTGTGGACGGAAACACAACCATCGTGCACGGTACGCGCGGGACTATTCGGAGTTCTGCTGGGATCCGTCCTCGCGTTACCGGATTCTTTCACCGAGACATCGCGCTATCTCGGAATTACAGTCGGCTCGAACACGGAAATGGTACCGCGTGTCCGCTTCGCATCGGTGCCTTATGCCTACCGCGTCGGGACGGTGGATGGGTCCACCGGCGGTACGATTAGTGGTAAGCTGAATGTCGGGGATAGCAACGTGAATCCGGGCAGCTATGCTAATGTGGCGGGATTCTACAGTCAGGCAAACGGTGATTACTCCACCGTGGGCGGAGGCGTAGGGAACCACGCCGATGCCCAGTACACGACCGTAAGCGGTGGCACGGCGAATCAGGTTCTGGACAACCATGGAACGATCGGCGGGGGCGCCAACAACACGGTTCAATCGTATCGCGGTACCATCGGTGGTGGTATCTTCAATATGACACAGGGCCCCATCGCCACCATCGCCGGAGGCGAAAACAACACAGCCTTCGGTTATGCCTCGACGATCGGGGGCGGGATCTACAACAAGGTTTACGGTCCCTATTCCACCATTGCGGGCGGCAGCGGTCCCAATCCCGAGGACTCGAGCTACATCGAGAGCATGTACGGCTTTATCGGGGGAGGGCGTCGCAACTGGATTCCCGGAGGGTCGGACTATAGTGTAGTCTCCGGCGGCTGGTACAACGAGGCGTCCGATACCGCCAGCACGATAGCCGGCGGCACGCTCAACGGTGCAGGGAGAGCCTATTCCGCCATCGGCGGCGGAACTATGAACAGCGTCGGCGGCATCGCCGGAACCATCGGCGGCGGAAGAGACAACAGCGTGTTCGGACAAGCTGGAATCGTTGCCGGTGGTGAACAAAACTATGCGTACGGCAGCTACTCGTTTGTCGGCGGAGGACTGACCGACACAGCCGGAGCCGCCTATGCGGTCGTGGCGGGCGGCCAGCAGAACGTAGCCAGTAGTACGCACAGCTCGATCGGCGGAGGCATAAATAACCGCGCGGCTAATCTCTACACCGTCGTGGGCGGTGGTCACAACAACGCAGCCATCGGTTGGACGTCCACGATAGCCGGTGGAACCAGCAACGAAGCCAGCGGCCAGTTCGCGGCGATCTGCGGCGGACAAGGCAACAGGGTCGCCGGTCAGGATGCCTTTGTCGGTGGCGGACAGTCCAACCAAGCGTGGGACGTGGGAGCTGTTGTGTGCGGCGGCACAAATAATAAGGCGGGCTACTTTGCCACCGTCGCGGGCGGCGGCGGGTCCGACGCCATTGACTCGAACTCCGCCAGCGCCCCCTACTCCTTCATCGGCGGCGGCTCGGGACACGTCGCCTCAACAGGCTACGCTGCGATTGGCGGCGGGTACCGTAATCGCGCGGCCGGTCAAGGTGCCTTCATCGGAGGAGGTTACCAGAACGAAGCGAGGGGGTGGCAATCGTTCGTCGGAGGCGGGTACTACAACCGTGCGCGCGGAGACTACGCAGTCGTTTGCGGCGGCGGCAGTGCGTCAAACTTAGACTCCAACAGCGCGCAGGGAGACTACTCTTTCATCGGCGGCGGTCGCCGCAACACCACCACGGCGGCTGGCTCCGTAATCGGCGGCGGTTACTCCAACGAGACCAACGGCAGCCATAACGTCATTAGCGGCGGCTACGACAATCAAACGGATTTTTCATACACCACTGTCGGCGGCGGCTATTCCAATGTGGCGGATACTAACTACGCTACCATTGCCGGTGGCTACAACAACAGCGCCACAGCGATCAATTCGACGGTTGCCGGCGGCGGCAACAATGACGCGACCGCTTACGGCGCAACCGTGGGGGGCGGCTACGACAACAATGCCACGGGTTTGTATGCTGCCATTCCCGGCGGACAATACAACGATGCTACGGGCGAGTACTCCTTTGCCGCCGGGCGAAAAGCACAGGCCTACGGCAACGGCTCTTTCGTCTGGGCGGACCAAACCAACGACACCTGTGCCGCATGGTTGAATAATCTGTTCGTGGTTCGCGCCAGCGGCGGCGTCTATTTCTATACCAACGCGGCGAAAACTTCCGGGATGAAAATGACCGCTGGTTCCAGCGCGTGGGTGGGCGTATCTGACAGCACGAAAAAACGCAACATCCGCTTGGTAGATACGCGCTCGATTCTGGAAAAAGTGACAGCCCTTCCCATCAAGCAGTGGAGCTATAAAGCGCAGGATCCCTCCATCGAGCACATCGGCCCGATGGCTCAAGATTTCTATGCGGCATTCCATCTCGGCGAAGACAGCCTCGGCATTTCTACCATTGATCCCGACGGCATTGCGCTGGCGGCCATTCAGGAACTCGTCAAACAGAATCAGGAAATGCAAAAGGAACTGACGGTGCTCCGCAATCAAGTGCAGACTCTTATAGCGCAAGACAAACAAACTTCAAATAGGGAGAAGTGAGATGAAAACAACTTTCATTTTACTCATTCTGGCAGTCTTTTCTTTTATGGCTTTCGCGCAGCCCCAGCAAAGCGAGGACTTCCGCATCACCAAATCCGTCATTGATGCGGGCGGCGCGGGCGGCACATCCGCCGATTTCAAACTCTACAACGCGTTCGGTCAGCCCACACCCATTGGTGTGCAGACCAGTGCAGACTTCGTGCTCTATGCGGGTTATCTCTCCCCAAGTTTCGCGGTTCACCCGCTCAGCCCGATTCAGGAATTGGTTATTAAAGTCGTTCCCCCGAACGTAACGCTTTATTGGGATCCCATTTTCGGCGCGGAACGGTACAAGGTATTCCGCGATACCATCGTTACGTTTCTGCCGGGGCCATCCAGCTTAATCGGCATTGTAACCGATACCACCTACACCGATCTCAATGCCACGGACATCCTGCCGCGCGCTAAGTATTTCTATTGCGTGGAAGCGTCCAACACACCCCATCCGATCGTCATCGAACCGGTCAAACCGGACATTACTGCCGCCGCGAAGTCGGCGGCCGTTACGAACAAGAACGCGCCGAGCGAGCCGCGAACCGCAGAAAATCCGAAAGCCGCATCACAAGACAATAAACGGCGAAAATAAACTCAGTTTGGACAGAGCGGCCTACATGGCCGCTCTGTCCACCTGAAACATCTTTCAATCACGGTTGACTTTCCCGAAATTGTTGCTATCATTAAGGATGTGCCAGCCGCTGACCGGACGGCATTTTTTATCCGAAAACCAATGGCTTTCCCCTTTCAAACCTCCTCGTAAGTTTCGTGCATCAATACACTTCCAAGACCTCCAAGACTCTCACGCCGACCCGCGAGAATTATCTGCGCGCACTCTACCAACTTGCCCGTTCGGGAGGCGGAGTCCGGCTCACGGATTTAGCCAACACGCAAGGCGTGCGTTTGCCCACCGCCCGTCATGCCGTGGATTGCCTGCGCGATGCGGGATTAGTGCAGCAGGAAAGCTACGGCCTCATCACGCTTACGGATTACGGCCGCACTCTGGGGCGCAGCATCTGCGACCGCTTCGATCTCATCCGCAAATTCCTGATCGAAGTTTTAGGGGTAAGCGAGTGCGCCGCCGAACGGGAAGCGTGCATCATGGAACATCACCTCGATGTGGACACGCTCAACCGCATCGCTGCTTTTGTCACACAGCATGCCGGAGTAGCTGCTGCCCAACCCCGCGAAGAATTTATTCCCGCATCCGCCTGAACCTTTCCGGCCAAAGACGTTTTCCCGTCGCGGATGTTTCTCTGTCCATCGGTTGAAATATAACGGAAGGAGAGACCATGCTGAAAGAGTTCAAAGAATTTGCCATGCGCGGCAATGTCGTGGACATGGCGGTCGGTATCATCATCGGCGCCGCCTTCGGAACCATCGTGAGTTCCTTGGTGGCCGACGTGATTATGCCGCCCATCGGCATGCTGCTCGGCAATGTGGATTTTTCCAATCTGTTCGTCGTCCTGAAAGAAGGCGCCACTCCGGGGCCGTATGCTTCATTAGCCGCTTCGAAAGCCGCCGGAGCCGTTAGCCTGAACTATGGTTTGTTCATCAACACCATTATTAATTTTGTCATCGTCGCCTTTGCGATTTTCCTGTTGATTCGCAGCATCAACAAACTTCAGAAACCGCCGGCGCCCGCATCCGCCGAACCGACGACGAAAACGTGTCCGCATTGCCTGTCTACGATTCCCATCAAGGCCACGCGCTGTGCCTTCTGCACGTCCGATCTGAAATCCTGAAGGAGACAACGCTTGAGTAGAGCATATCTTCCGGTTGTCGTTTTTATCATCCTTTCACTTGCCGGACAATTATTCGCCGCGGACTCCGTTTCCGTGACGGCGAATCCGTGGAAAATCCAGTTCGAAACCGGAATTGGCGTCACGCAGGCCGCCTATTCCGACAATTGGACGGGCGGCGAAGCGGGCTCGATTATTTGGGTGGCGGGCTTTCGCGGTAAAGCCGACAAGCAATTGATGCCAAGCTGGTGGTGGGGCAACGAACTGAAACTCGCCTTCGGACAGATCCACAGCCAGAACAAAGACACGAAGGAATGGGCTAAGCCCCAGAAGGCGGCGGATAAAATCCGCTACGACGGCATCCTGCGTTTGACGCGCGGTTGGGTGGTGGATCCGTATCTCTCCGGGATTTTCGAGTCGCAGTTCCTCGATGCGTCGGGCAGCAAGAAACGCTACGTCAATCCGATTGATCTCACCGAGGCCGCTGGCGTCGCCCGCGACATCATTAAAGTGCCCGACAAAAATGTTCTCACGACAAGACTGGGCGCGGGCTTCCGCCAGCACATGGTGACAATGGATGATCCTGCCGATCCAGATAAAACCATCAGCGAAACCACCAACGACGGTGGTCTCGAATGGGTCACCGACTGGCAATTGGGTTCGGCCAAAGCCAAATACAGCTTCGTCTCCCAGCTTACGCTCTTTCAGGCGCTTTTCAATTCCAGGAGCGATGAGCTGAACAATGACTGGAAAACGGTGGACATGAATTGGGACAACATGCTGCGCGCGAACTTGACGTCCATTTTGCAGGTGAGTCTCGCCTGGCAGCTGCTCTATGACAAAGAGATTTCCAAAGCCGGCCGTTTCAAGGAAACGCTGACGCTGGGTGTCGCGTACAAATTCGCGAACTTCACCGAAGAGAAAAAGTAAAAGCGGGACGCGGTGCTCAATCCGGTAATCAATTCCCGCAGAGTTTTTCTTGCGCTGATCGTCATCGGTGCGATTTTGCGCGTGATGATGATCCAGCAGCGGCCTGCCGATGCTATCCTGCGCGCTCCCGATGAGGGGGAATATGTAGCGATTACGTACAATTTAGCGCACGGACATGGCTTTGCGCTGAACGGAGAACAGACCGCTTACCGCGATATGCTTTTCCCCGTCGTGGCATCGGTCGTTTTTCGGCTGACCGGCGATTCCATTCCGCTCGTGCTCTATTTGCAGGTGATATTGAGCGTGACCACGGGGATGTTGATCTACCGGCTTGGCCGCACCCGCTTCTCCGAGTCTGTGGCGCTCGTCATGGCTGCGGTCTGGATTTTTTATCCCGCCGCCGTTATTTTCAGCGCGCTCTTTCTTACCGAAACTCTGTTTGTTTTCTTGTGGGTGCTCGCGCTTGTTCTGCACGACCGCCTCAATGACCGCGGCTATCGCACCCCGGACGCCGCCCTGCTTGGCCTTGCGCTCGGCTTGGTTATGCTGGCGCGCGCGGTGGGCATGATTTTGCTTGTGGCGGTTTTGGTTTATATCGCCTTAATCCGGTATGAAGCTCCGCGCAAAGACCGCTGGCGCGCGGTGCTAATCGTCCTGGCCGCGAGCCTGATCGTGACCGTGCCATGGATGATCCGCAATGCGATGGTGTTGGATCGCTTCGCACTCAACACGAACGGCGGAATCAATCTGCTCATCGGCAATAATCCGCGCGCAACCGGGACCTATCTGTTCGATGAGGACGTTCAGGGTTTGTTGCCGCCTGCCGAACGCGGCGAAGCCGCGCGCGACCGCGCCGGAACGGCGATTGCCCGGGACTACATGCGCGAACACAAGCGCGAAACCGTGGATCTCTGGGGACGCAAGTTCGCTTATTTGTGGGCGACCGATATGAGCTTGTGGGCGCACTATCTTCCCGTGCGCGACACATCGCTGCGTGAGCATCTCCGGTCGCTGCCTCTCCTCTGGCTGATTCTGGCCGCTCTGCCGTACATGCTGATCGTGAGCTTGGGAGTCTCCGGTTTCTATCTTGTGCGCCATTTTCCTGCACGCGGAATTTTCATTCTGCAGCTTTTTCTTGGCGTGATGGCCGCTTGTATGTCCTACGGCTTGGCGCGCTATCATTTTCCTTACATCCCGGCCTGCATCGTCGGAGCGGGCGCCTTGTATAAGCCGCGCGTCTGGAAAGACTCTCCCCCGTGGCGGCGTTTGCTTCTGCTGTTTATTCTGGGATTATTCCTGGGCATCTGGCTGCTCGAAATCATGACGATTGCGGGAATTTAATTTACTGCCGAGCCGGGTTAAATAGCCAACACCCTTATGGGTGTTGGTCGCAACCCGGCCGGAATCGGAATACGCATGCGACGATTCTTGGTCATCGTGATTGCCTTGTGGACGTCGGCTGCTTTTGCCGATACGCTTCAGGTTGCGCGCCGCATCGCCGTTACCTTTGATGACCTGCCCGCCCAGCGCGGTAACCTGACCGCGATCACCGGAATTACGAATGGTCTGGTCGGCTTTTTCGAAGAGCATCGGCTTCCCGCCGTGGGATTCGTCAACGGAAACAAACTAAATGTCAAAAAAGAGCAAGGGGCGCGCGCAATCCTTCTGCGACGATGGATTTCCGCCGGGCTCGAACTCGGGAATCACACGTATTCGCATCCGGACGCCAATGCGGTTTCGTTAGCGGAGTATCAGGAAGACGTGCTGCGCGGCGAACAGCCGTTGCGCGAACATTCCGGCGCATGGAATCCGAAGCGGCATTATTTTCGTCATCCGTATTTGCACATGGGGGCTTCCTCCGGCTATCAGGACAGCCTGAATATTTTTCTTCTGGATCACGGATATACGATCGCGCCCGTGACGATTGACAACGCGGACTACATGTTCGGCTATGCCTACGACGTCGCGCGGGAACAGGGCAATTCCGCGCTTGAGGATTCCGTTGTTGCGGCATACGTGCCGTATATGGACAGCGTCTTTGCCTTCTATGAGCGGTTATCCGTGGAAACGGCGGGCCGCGAGATCCCGCAAATTCTTCTGCTGCACGCGCATCGCTTGAATGCGGAGTATTTTTCACAGATATATAATGTGCTGCAACGCCGGGGCTACTCACTGATTACTTTAGAAGAAGCGCTGCGGGATACGGTCTACAACCGGCACGTTCCCGCAACGAAGAAGGGATGCTCATGGATTCAACGCTGGCGAATGGCTCAAGGTCTGCCGCTCGCTCCCGAACCGGACGTTCCCGCCTTCGTGGAAGACATCATGAAGAGTCGCCGATGAATTCAAGAGAATCGGTTGCGCTGAAGCAATCCGCCGTATCATCTGCTGCGGATCCGCCGGAAAAAAGATTTCACGCGCGAGACGAGAAAACGGTCGCGGCGGATCAGCAGCGTGCGCGGTTGTCCATGCTCTTTCGCGGCGGCAAATTCATGGCCGTCGGCTGGCTGGGCATGCTCGTCAATTCCGCCGTGCTGTTTACCCTCAAAGGCGGACTGCACGTGCCGTTGATCCCGGCCAGCATGATCGCCATTGAAGTGGCGATTATTCACAACTTCATCTGGCACCGTCAGTGGGCTTGGGCGGAACGCAACAACGGCCACAAAAAATCGTTCTTCCGGCAGCTGCTGCTCTACAACGCGGCCACCGGAGCGGTGGATTTCTCCGTGAACATTTCCGTGCTCTGGTCCTTATCAACGTTTTTGAACGTGCATTATATGCTGGCGAATATCGTGGGTATGTGTGCCGGACCTTTCGTGAAGTTCTGGCTCAATGACAAGATAATTTTCAAGGAGACCTGATGACGAGCGCTTCGGAGAAATCACCCAAGCGAATTAACGATATTATTCTCGGGCCGTTCGAACGGAGAGCGCTGCCGTGGATGGCACGCCGCCTGCCGGCTTGGGTCACTCCCGACCACCTGACTTTTCTCGGTCAGTATTCCGCCGTGCTGATCGGTGTGGCGTACTGGCTGACCATGTTCAGTTACAACTGGCTGTGGGTGGCGAATCTCGGATTTGTCCTGAATTGGGTGGGCGACAGTCTTGACGGCACTCTGGCTCGCGTCCGGAAAATCGAGCGCCATCGCTACGGCTTCTTCGTGGATCACTACAGCGACACCGTCGCCGTGTTTTTCATGTGTCTCGGCATGGGCGTTTCGCCGATTATGGATTTGCGCATCGCGCTGTTCCTTATGGTGATTTATTTTGCGATGATGACGCTGGTCTATATCGTTTCGCTCAGCCGCGATGTGTTCAAAATTTCCTTTGCCGGCGTCGGGCCGACGGAAATCCGCATCGTGATCATGATCGTCAATACCGTCGTCTACTTTACGAACAATCCCCGCATCACGATTTTCGGAAATTCGTTTACGCTATTTGACTGGATGGGGATTTCCGCCGCCGTAATTCTGTTTTTCGTGTACATCATTTCTGCCGAAATCGAACGGCGCAAGCTCGATAAGCTGGATCCGCCGCCCAACCGTCGAATCGATCAAGAGATTCAGGATGGCGACGGCAACGGCCGCAAACCCGCGTCCGTCATCGTTCCCTCGGTCAAGGAACAGCCGAAATCCGCGCAGAAAAAATAGCGTCGGATCAAAAGGACTTAATAAGGAAGGCGGCCCTCGCGGGCCGCCTTTTATGTGGATCGCCGAGCCGGGTTAAGTCTTCGCAACCCGGCCGGAACTGACCTGCAAGAAAAGCGGCCCGGTTGGGTCGCTTTTCGTAATAAATTGCGCCGGATGTGCGTGATCGCACAAACGGTCAGGTGCGCGATCAGCTCATTTTCAGCGCGTGATCCAAATCCTTGATGATGTCGTCTACGTCTTCGATGCCCACGGACAGGCGGATAAGACCTGCTCCGATGTGCGCCGCCGCGAGCGCTTCCGGACTCATTCCCGAATGCGTCATCGAGGCCGGATGCTGAATCAGCGAATCCACGCAGCCCAGACTGACGGCTATCGAAAAGATGTGGCAGTTGTCCATCATCTTCTGCGCGCTTGCGTAGCCGCCCTTGATGTCGAACGAGATCATTCCGCCGAAACCCCGCATCTGCTTCTTCGCCAGTTCATGATGCGGATGTGAGGGGAGACCGGGATAATACACGCGCTCCACTTTCGGATGCGTCTCTAAAAACTTCGCCACCGCCATTGCGTTCGTGCAATGTTTTTCCACGCGGATCGGTAGAGTTTTCATGCCGAGATTCAACAGCCAGCAGTCGAACGGCGACGGCGATGCTCCGTGATTCTTCACGATTTTATACAGCTCGTTTTTCACCCATTCGTGCCGCGTGACCAGCGCCCCGCCCACAATCGTGCCGTGACCCGAAAGATACTTGGTCGTGCTGTGCATCACAATGTCAGTGCCCAGCGTCAGCGGATTTTGCAGATACGGAGTGGCAAATGTGTTGTCCACGCAGATCATGCAGTCCGGATTGACCGCTTTGACAATCTTGCACGTTTCCGCGATGTCGGTCAGTTCGAGCATCGGATTCGTCGGAGTTTCGAAGAACAGCAGTTTCGTCTTCGGATATTTCTTGATCGCCTTTTCGGTCTCTCGGAGATCTTCCGTGTCCACAATCACCTGCTTGATGCCGTATGTGGTCAGGATATTCTCGAAAAACACGTCCGTAGAGCCGTACAATACGCGGCCGCGCAGCAGGACGTCGCCGGGTTTTAACAGAGCGTAAGCCAGCGTGGAGGTTGCGCCCATGCCGGAGGAAAAGAGCAGCGAGGACACCCGCACGTTTTCCGGATCGGCCAATTTAATGTCACGGCCTTCGAGGGAATTCAGCTTGGCTTCGGCTACGACGACGGTTGGATTGCCCATGCGTGTGTACACATAGCCTTCGCGTTTTTGCGCGAACAAATCCGCGCCTTCCTGCGCGTCATCGAAGGTGAAGGTCGAGGTCTGAAAAATCGCGTTCGTGTGCGCTTTCGATTTCGGCTGCCCGATCTTTTCTCCGGCATGCAAACAGCGTGTGCCAAAACCGTACTTCAGATAAAAGAGCGAAATCGCGTCTTTGCGTTTGGAATCTTCCATGATCTGTCATCCGTGTTTATGAATAATGTTGTTTTCGTTTCTTTTCCCCCATTCCATGGGGGAAATAAAAGGGGGTCTCTTCTCGCCGCGCGGGGTGTCCTTACCCCGCGCGTTTTCCTTCCCCTCATTCCATGGGGGGAAGTGAAGGGGGAGTTTTTCTTTCTTCTTTCCCCCTGCTTTAGCGGGGGGACGAAAGGGGGGAATCTTCTCGCCTGCCCGTCACTACCCAACACCCTCCCGGGTGTTGGTCGCAATCTTGGGTGTAATATCGAAATTCTGGTTTAAAGATACCATTTTCCAATCGTCAACGCCAGGTTTCAAGTTTGTCAAGCGTCGAAGAACATATGGAACATGTGTTATAAAAAAGTTCTGAAAAAGATCAAAAGGAGAAGTAAATGTAAACTTGCCATTGATTCCATTTATCTTAATTCGTGGAAATTCTGAACTATGGGTGTGTATGAACGTAGGTTCCTTGAAAGGAATATCGAATGGAATATTTGTTGGAATTTCGTGTTCTAGTTTCGCAATAAAGTTTTTTGCATCACTAACAATGATGAAATCAACAAAGGTTTTTAGTACATTCGCTACGGTTGCTATCTGCACATCTGTTTCAGTGTATAGTATCATTTTGTCAGCTGTCCATGTTTCCTTAATTGATAGCTTTTTATCCTCGGAAATATCAAGACGGTCTTTTTCCACTTTATCCCATTCCTTATCATATACCAATTCAAGCTCGCTGATTTGCACCCCTTGGTGAGGAATATTGATGCCTTGGCTTCGTGCAAATGGCTCGACATCTTTCCTATGAGGATATCTTAGCTCGTAGAGTTCGATGCCGTTGGCCTCGGCTACTTCAATGGCTCCTTTTTGATACCCAGATCGCGCTACAAAAATACCCCTTGGTTGATAAGGAAGATCATCAAGTACGCCTTTAAATTCTAGGATCTCACCTTTTGACACCCGCCGTGACCAATTCTTGCATTGTACAACAGTGCTATACTCGACGCCGCCCATTTCAAATCTCCAGAAAACGTCAATTTGATGGACCGTCGTTATTCCTTTAATAGACACATCATGTTTCACATCAAGCGTTTTTACACTGTCTTGCTCAAGCATTCCCTGGAAAATATGTTTTGCTAATCCTTCAAATTCTCGGGCACGGTTTACACGCTTGCTACTCATGTGGATGTCTCCAAGCACTTTAGCTTCTGGATCATTACTTTTTACTCTAAAAGCAGATTCTAATGATATGCCCCAAGCTGTTCAATCGAGAACTTCCACCGCCCTTTTTAAGTGCGGGATCACAATCGAACCGCTGTGGCGCGGCATTATATCCCCCCGCGCATTTTCATGCTTCGAAGTGCCAAACAAACTACCAAATGAAATTCCATAATCAACTGCAGATCCCACATATCCAATTATCGAGTTATATTCAGTGTGCATCCCTCTGTCCAGTTAACAAATCTTATGATTTCATGTCTATAATATAGGGAACTTCAGAAATCCTAAGCTTACGCCTCGTTTCAGAACATAGCATATGCAGGGAGTCTGTAATCCAATCCACGAGGTCAGTGCCAGACATGAGCGAGACATCGTCTCTATCATTACAGAAGTTTTTTAGTTCAGGTGAGGGATCACCGGTTGTAATGAGAACCAATTTGTATTCGGCAAAAAGATCTGGCTCAGTTTCGAGGACACGTGTGAGTTGTTTAGCCCCCCAGTCATCAGTTAGTCCGCGATGGTGTTTCACTTGAACGAGTAATTTTATTGGCCATGTGTGATCGTCGCGAATTGCTTCAATATCGGCATCCGCAAAATCTGAAAAGCGGTTCTTTGATTGGACAACGGCGCGGTAACCGTCAGCTTCTAAAAGTTCACGGATTAGCAGTTCAAGACCACGGCCACCCGCCTGGAGGGTCGAGGAACCGTCGCGAAGAAGTTGCAGCAACTTGTCCTTGAACGTCTTCTTCAGGTTCTCACTAGCAGAGTCTATGGTGACTTGATATGATTGTCCAGTGAATAAGTCGTCCAATTCCTTGGTAAAATCAGAGAGATCAGAAATAGTCGAACCTCTAACGCGAAGACGACGTTGAAGTCCTTCGGAGAGCTGGTCACGTGCTATTGTAAGAATGTCGCCCGACGCATCCTTAAGGTAATCAACCCTGCGTTGATTACCCAGATCATGTTTACTTGCATCGGCCTCATCATACAATTCCGTACCTGTGTCTTTTGCGAGACGTACGGCACTCCAATATGGTACAAGGATTCGATCTCCCGATTGAATCCTTTTAAATCGGCGGATTTCATTCCTCTTTTTTCCTACAACCTGTTGTGCGGCTTGTGTATTGGAATAGTAAACCTCGGCGGCCTTCTTCACAACTTGTTCGGGATCTGAAATAGAGGAGAAGTTGACTTTACTCCACCCAACAGCGATGACACTCTTTTTAAAGAAAACATCAAATTCTGCCAAGGATTGAGACATTGCTCTCACCATGTAGTACATCGACATTGGGAGACCCCTTTTAATTGGACTTCTATCTTCACGTGCATGTTTACGAGCTACATATGCGTTGGTTATGAATACCTTTGGCTGCTTATGAACAAGATGGCTTCTCCCATGTCGCGCAGTGCTCTTTCTCCCCGCACCGCAACCACCAGCGTTTCCGCTTTCCGCTTTTTATTCCATCCCCTCCACCGCCCTCCTGAGGTGCGGGATCACAATCGAACCCCCGACCGTCAATGCCACGCTGAAAATATCGAAAAGCTCCGCGCGGGTCACCCCCAATTTCTGACATTGCTGAATGTGGTATGTCACGCAATCGTCGCAGCGCAAGACCAACGACGCGCAGAGGCCCAGCATCTCCTTCGTCTTTTCATCCAGCGCTCCCGCTTGAAACGTCAGCGTATCCACTCCGAAAAAACGCTTGATCGCCGGATGATCTTCCGCCCAAATCCGCTCATTCATTTTCGCGCGGAATTCGTTGAACTCGTCAATGCGCTTGCTCATACTCTCTCCAAGGGAAAAAACCGGGGAGGATTCATCGGCGGATATGCGGCGGGAGTTTATGACACAAATCCCCTTATAAATGCCACCTTCAGGATACGCAAGATTCTTCACAAGGTCAAGGGGGTTAAACCGTTTCAGGTCGTTCAGGAGAGGTCATGTTATAGCATAACTGGATATTACGAGAGGCATCTTGACTTGTGTATACAGAAAGCGAGTTTCAAAATAGGACATTTTACGGCGGGAAATGTGACTATTCGGCCTTTAGCTTACGGAGGCATATGCATGATTGCTTAGCAATGTTAACAATAAGTGTTTTTTATGCTTGACAATCCTCCTCCGTTTGCCCATATTTTTCAGGTAATCACTGGCCAAGGCTCACAATAAACCTCCGGAATTTCGGTCGCATGATTTGGGGGGAGCTGGCTTTAATTTTTCTTGCGGCTGTTTCCGGACTATTGGATTCGGTTTCCGATTATAAGAACAATCACTCCATCCGCTGTTCCTGTGGATTCGCTCCGCATCAACGGCATGGTGAACTTCTAACCCCCAAGCCCGGGCTGTTCCGCACGATTCCATGAAGAAAACTATTTTACGTAACCGTCTCTTCCGCTACGGCATTTTAACCGTCGTCCTCGTTCTGGTCGTTCGACTTTCGCTCGGTTTCGGTCAGCGTTCTTTTGAAAACTTCTGTCCGTTCGGCGGAATGGAGAGCCTGTGGGGCTTGATCACCACTAAAGAATTCAGTTGTTCGCTTGGCCCTCTGAATCTTTCGATTCTGATCGCTGTCCTCATCTTGGCAATAATAGCCAAAAAAGCCTTTTGCGGATGGGCTTGTCCCATCGGATTTTTAAGTGAACTCGCCGGACGTTTGGGCGGTCTGATTTGGAAGAAGCGCCCCCGCCCCGATCCTAAAGTCAATCGTGCCGCCAAGCTGCTCCGTTATGTTGTGCTGGTGGCGGCTCTCTATTTTACGTACAAGGCCGGGGAGCTGATTCTGCGCGGCTACGATCCGTATTTTCTTATTTTTTCCAGATTCGGTCACGGCTCGCTCGGCACCGTAAGCTGGATTGTACTCGGGGCGCTGCTGGTCGGCGCATTTGCTGTGCCGATGTTTTTCTGCCGTTACTTGTGTCCGCTAAGCGCGACCTTTGATCCGTTTGCGCGGCTAGGAGTTATTAAAGTTGTCCGCAACGAACACAAGTGCACGGACTGCGGACTCTGCGAAAAAGCCTGCCCCCATGACATCGCTCCGCAAAAAATGATAAAAGTCGTTCATCACGACTGCACCAATTGTCTCGAGTGCGTGGATGTTTGCCCCGTGAAAGGGGCCCTCGAACTCAAGGCCACTTTATGACTTTCCCTCCGCGTGCGGGAGCTTTTTCAGCGTTTCAGCTTTTTACCAACAAATAACACCATGAACATTCCTCGCTACATTCTTCCGCTGCTCATCGCGGCCGCACTCTTCGGCGGCTATGCCTTGCGCGCCGCGTTTACGCATCCGTCTTCGTCCGTGCAATTCTCGGCCAACGGGTCGAAAAAAGTCACCTGCATTGTGGACGGAATCCGCTGCAAAGGAACCTCCGATTTTTTTATCAGGTTGTATTCCAAGACTCCCGGCATTGCGCACATCGAAACCTATGCCACTGAGCACAAAGCGATCATCAAATACGATCCGAATCTGATCACGCCAAATCAAATTCGCTCTGTCATGGAAGCGCAGATTCCCCTCCGCGACGGTACCTCGCGGCAAGTCTTTTTCTGCCAATCCATGAAATGATTTCTCCCCGCGAAGGTTCCCCCGTTCCATGGGTGGAATAAAAGGGGTCGTTGTTCGTTTATCATTCATCATTCCTCGTTCAGCGGTTTCTTCTTATGCCCACATCCCTTGATGTCCAATTGTTCTGGATCGCCTTCTGGTGCTATCTGATCGGATGGTTCCTGTTCACGGTCTGGTTGGGAGTGAAGAAGCCAATCCTGACCACGCTCGGATCCGTGCTGTATGTGCTCGGATTCCTTCCGCAGACAGTTGGATTTGTCGTACGCTGGGTGAACACGGGGCATTTCCCGATGGCGAACATGTACGAGTATCTGGCGGTCATGAGCTGGATGGCCGTACTCACGTTCGGCGTTCTCACGTGGCGGTATCGCAATTGGGTGATCAGCGCGCTCATCACGCCCATCGTGGTCATGCTTATGGTGGCGGCTTCCCTCCTGCCGAAAGAACCCTCCATGCAGCTTATGCCCGCGCTGCAAAGTTATTGGCTGATGATTCACGTTTCGCTGGCGTCCATCGGAGCGGGAGCTTTCGCCGTGGCCGCGGCCGTGTCCATGATTTTTCTGCTCGCGGCCCGCGATAAACAGGATGAATCGTTCAAACCCCGTTTGCGCGCGCCGTTTCAAGCGTTAATCATCATTCCGCTCGCGCTGATCATCGTTCCGTTATTGACCGGCTTGTTGGCGCGCCAATCGGCCGTCTTTGTTTTCAACGTGATAACGCCCCGTTTCGGCGGCGGCTTGATTCTGCTCGGAATCTATTTTTTAGTCGTCGGTTTCGTCTGGGCGCATTTGGCTAAAACGGAGAGTTCCGCTGTCCGCCGGTATTGGGCAGGCGTTGCTTTTCTCAGTTTGTTCATCGGTTCTTTGGTTGCCGGAGCTTTGCTCAAAACCGGCTCTATTGCTTTAACCGAACAGAGTCCGCTTCGCATCTTCGAGTTTTTCGGCCTCGTACTGATTCTTGGAACGGTCACCCTTTTTCTGCTTCATGCTCTGCTGGGTTTCGGCAGCGTTCCCGCCAAACTGCATCTGGAAGGCAAACTGCTCGATGAAATTAATTACCGGGCAGTTACGCTCGGTTATCCGCTCTATACTTTAGGTGCGCTCTTCGCGGGAGCGATTTGGGCGGAACAAGCGTGGGGTTCGTTCTGGAGTTGGGATCCGAAGGAAGTCGGCGCGCTCATCATCTGGCTTTTTTACAGTGCGTTTTTGCATGCGCGTTATCAGCGCGGCTGGTCGGGCACCCGCACGGCCGTGCTTTCCCTGACCGGTTTCGCCATGATGATGCTCTCATTCTTTGGCAACTACTTCTTCGGCGGCCTCCACTCCTACGGATAATCGCCTTTTCCCCCCACTCCGCGGGGGGGGGAATTCAAGGGGGAGTTTTCTTTTTCATTTCTGATTTCTAATTTTCCTCCAGTGCCCGACAACAACTACCAAACCTACCTCACCGAACGTGAAACTCCCGCCCCGCCGGAAAAGAAATCCGGCTTGTGGGCGTTGCTCTCTGCCATGAAGTTCGCGATTTGGGTGCTGGTGATTCTGGGTGCGTTTTCTTTAGCGGGAATGTTCATCGGCGAACTGTACGATCCGGAAGCCCTTCGCCGCGCACGCGGTTTCGGTCCCGCGTTGTTGCGATTCTTCGATATGGATGATCCCTTCCGCGCTTGGTGGTATCGTTTGCTGCTGGCAACGCTCTGTCTTTCGCTGTTCGCTTGCATCTTGGAACGCACTCCCATTCTGTGGAAGCTCTGGACCAGGCGGCCGCCGCAGGATGCGAAATGGCTGAACTCCATCCGCCACGGCATCGTGCGAACGATCAGCGCGCCGCGCGCGGATGTTGAAAAAATATTTTCCGGCTATTCCTGGCGCGTGAAAAATGAATTGCTCTGGGTCGGAGAGCGCGGTAGGATAGGCATGTGGGGGCCGCTCTGCACGCACATCGGCATGCTCCTCATCGGCATCGGTGCTCTCATCGGTTCACTCGGCGGCACCAACGTGCATACCGGCGGCTTTGCCGGAGACGTCGTCCAATTGCCGGAGATGCCCTTCGCTGTGCGCGTGGATAGTTTTCGCGTGGTCTATTATCCTCTGCAGCCCGGTCAATGGGTCTTGGTGGATGACGATTGGGTCGGCAGGCTTGCGCAAAAGCAAGCGAACGATGCGTGGCAGATCCGCCGCATGAACCGCGATAACTCCGAAGATATGATTATCGTTCCGGCTTCGCGGATAAAAAATCAATTCAACAGCGAAATGGATCGCGCCAACATTAAAAGGTATTCTGCGTACGTCACCGTGCTGGATAACGGTCGCGAAGTTAAGCGGCAGGAAATCGCCGTGAACAGTCCGCTGCGTTACGGCGGCTATCGCTTCTATCAGAGTTCCTACGATCCGGATCGTCCCCGTTTCGCGGCTTCCTTTGATTCGCTGCGTCTGGTCTTGGCGGATTCCGCGACCGGGAAAGCGGATACGATCACGTTAAAACCCGGCGGGGAAACCGCCGTTCCCGGCGACACGTTGCGGGTCACCGCCGCCGAACTACTGCCTCATTTCAAATTCGGGCAGGAGGGCGCGTACAGCGAAACCGCCGAGTTCATCAATCCGGCGGTTAAATTGATCTTTCGCGGCCCGCGCGGATTCGAAAAGTCCCGCTGGATTTTCTTGAAATTTCCGTCGCACGAAAGCGGGCCCTGCAGTTTCACGTATCGTTTGGCGGAGCTTCACGGTGAACGCGCGCAGAGCGAATTACGAACGATCTTCGAAATTCGCCGCGGCTACGGAAGTGCGTTTCTCTGGCTCGGTTTTATCTTCGGCACATGCGGTTTGCTGTTGAGTTTTTATATGATCCATCGTGTGCTCTATGTGGAATGGCCGGCCGACGGCCAAACCGCGATAAAGCTGACCGGCATCGCGCGCAAAATGCCCCAGCTTTATAAAAGGCAGCTTGATCGGAACCTTAAAGCTTTTCGCGCTCAATAACATTCGTTCCTATAAATGATGCGGAGAAAATGCCATGAAAACTGCATGGCCCAAGAATCGTGTTGCCGTAATAACGGCGGCGCTTTTTTGCTTTTGGAACCGCGCGGGACTTTGATCCCGACAATGCGTTTATTCAATACTGATCCTGCGGCGGAAATCGGCATCCGTCGCGGCGTTCGGCGTGGTTGAAACGTATGGAGGTGTTGCTATGACCACGATCAAAAAATCGCCGCGGACTTTCAAACCGCCGCGATCCGGCGCAAAGGATTCGACACCAAGCCAAACACCAACCGCGCACACTCCGGCTCCCGGACGGCTGCTCACGCTCACCGAAACCGCTTTCCGGCTCGGCGGTGTGCATCGCACAACCGTCATGCGCTGGGTGAAAGAGGGACGGCTGCACTGCGTGCGGCTCTCCCGCAAAGCCATTCTCTTCGAATCGGCCGAAATCGAAAAATTCATCCGTGAGCACCGTTCCACCGGATAAGCATCGAAATGAATTTTCCAAAGGAAAAACAGGAGCGATCTCACGCACCTGTTTTTCTCTGGCGTGTCCGCCGATGCCTTTATTATCGCTGATATTATCGCCGAAAATCGTCAACCCACCCGGAATTTTATCCGTTTTCCCCGCACATAGGGGGAGGGCTGCATAAAGTCCCCTGATGTTCCGTCCCCCCACGCAGCGGGAGGGAATGCAGGATTCCGTAAGGTTCAAAGAACCCGGCGCGAGGAAGAGGGAATAAAAATGACTTATATTACGTTAAACTAACGGGCATAGTCCACTGTCTAAATTATCGAAAAGCGGTTGGATCGAAGGCGGAAACATTTTTGCAATCCAAACGTTTACTAAGCGTTACACAAGCCGGAAAGGCTGAATAGGATACTATGAAACGCTGGCTTTATCTAATTATCGCCGTTGTTGTCCTCGGCGGCGGACTTATCATTTGGAAAATGGTCGGTTCGAAAGAGAAGGGACAGACTCCCTTCCGTATGGGAATTGCGGATCGCGGTACGGTAAAAACCGTGGTGACCGCAACGGGAACGTTGAGTGCCGTGACCACTGTGGACGTGGGTTCACAAGTGTCGGGCACGATCAAAGACCTCTATGTAGATTTCAATTCACAAGTGCGCAAAGGGCAGGTCGTTGCGCGGCTCGATCCGACGTTTCTGCAGGCCGCGGTGAACGAAGCGGAAGCGAATTTACAGCGCGCGAATGCGTCGCTCGTGCAGGCCGAACGGGATCTGGCGCGTGTTCGCGATCTTTTTGAGAAAAATCTGGCCGCGCAGTCGGACTACGACAATGCTTTAACGGGTGTGGATCTGGCTAAAGCCAGCGTCAAGCAAGTACAGGCGCAAGTGGATCGCGCTAAAGTGAATTTAGCGTATTCGGTCATTACGTCACCGATAGATGGCGTGGTCATTTCGCGCAACGTGGACGTCGGTCAAACTGTGGCAGCATCGCTCCAAGCGCCGACGCTCTTCACGATTGCGCAGGATCTAAGGCAGATGCAGGTGGAAACGGGAATTGACGAAGCGGATATCGGCGGCTTGAAGGAAGGAATGGAAGCGACCTTCACGGTGGATGCATTTCCGGAAGAATCGTTCTCCGGTTCGATCAAGCAAATTCGCTATTCTTCCAAGACGGACTTAGGCGTGGTAACTTATCCCGTGATTTTAACGGTGACAAATCCCGATCTCAAACTTCGTCCGGGGATGACGGCTAATGTTTCGATTGTCACGGCGGAACGTGAAAACGTGCTGCGCATTCCGGCCACGGCTCTGCGTTTTAAACCATCGAGTGATGCACTGGCGAGTAACGAGAAGAACGACAACGCCGCAAAGAGCGGTTCCGGAACGGCGCAGGCACAAGGGAGCGGTGCGGGCAAGGGTCAATTTCAGCGGCAGAGTAAAAGCGGCGATGCTCAAGCGGGCGGAACAGCCCCGAAGCAAACAACATCCACCGTATATGTCAAAGGTCCGGATGGAAAAGCTATACCGAAGCGAGTGGTCGCCGGACTGAACGACGGCAGTCATGCTGAAATTATCAGCGGTGAACTGACGGAGAGGGATTCCGTAATCGTCGGCTTGGCCGGCAAGACGTCCACCACCTCGAAGAGTATGCCGGGAATGGGAGGTCCGCCTCCACGATGAGCGAGCTGAACGGCAAAGCGGTCATCGCAGCCCGAGATTTGTATAAAATCTATCGCATGGGCGACGTGGAAGTGCGCGCCCTCGACGGGTTGACACTACGGATCGAACCGGGAGAATTCGTCGCCATCATGGGCGCATCCGGTTCGGGCAAATCCACACTGATGAACATCCTCGGCTGTTTAGACCGGCCAACATCCGGACAATATGTTTTAAACGGCGAAGATGTTTCCACACTCTCGCGCAATCAATTGGCCGGTGTGCGGAACCGCTATATCGGCTTCGTATTTCAGGGATTCAATCTGCTCTCGCGCACATCCGCCATCGAAAACGTGGAGCTGCCGCTGATCTATTCCGACACAACCACGAAGGAAAGGCACAAGCTGGCGCGCGAATCTTTAGAGCGGGTCGGTCTGGCGGATCGCATGGATCACTATCCCTCGCAGCTCTCCGGCGGGCAGCAGCAGCGGGTAGCCATCGCGCGCGCGCTGGTCAATCAGCCTAAACTGCTCTTGGCGGACGAACCGACGGGCAATTTGGACACGAAGACGAGTCTGGAAATCATCGAACTGTTCCATTCGCTGAACCGCGAAGGCATGACCATCGTGTTAATCACGCACGAGCCCGACATCGGCGAACACGCTCTGCGGCGAATCACGCTGCGCGACGGGCGCATCGTTCACGAGGAGAAAACATCATGAATATGCTGGCTCTTCTCCGCGTCTGCCTGCGGGCATTGATGCGCAACAAAATGCGTTCGTCATTGACGATGCTGGGTATTGTGATCGGCGTGGCGGCGGTGATTTCGATGGTGGCCATTACCGACGGCGCGCGCCTCAATGTGCAGCAGCAGATTTCCTCGCTCGGCGACAACGTGTTCATGGTTTTTTCCGGCGCGTTTCATATGGCGGGAGTCCGGCAAACGTCGGGCAGCCGTTCTACCTTAACGATGGAAGACGTGGAGGCGATTGGCTCGCAATGCCCGAACGTCCGGCTGGTCTCGCCATCCGTACGAACGGGTGCGCAGCTTGTGTACGGAAATCAAAACTGGTCCACTTCGGTGTGGGGAGTGGCACCCGAGTTCGCGGATATCCGCCGCTACGAAGTCAACAACGGCCGCATGTTTAACGAGACGGATATGCGCGGCGCGGCTAAAGTGTGCGTTGTCGGCCAGACGATTGTGGACAACCTCTATGCGGGCAGCGATCCGGTCGGCAGCATCATTCGTATCAAGCGGCTGCCGTTCGAAGTGATCGGCGTGCTGGCGGCTAAAGGTCAATCGGCTATGGGGCAGGATCAGGATGACATGGTGCTTGTGCCGTTTACGACGGTGGCCAAGAAATTCAACGCGGGAAACACGCGGGTTTCGCAGATCATCGGTTCCGCTTCGAGCGGTGACGCGCTGACCACGGCGGTGGACGAAGTGACCAACCTGATGCGCACGAGACACCGCATCGGCAAGGATGAAGACGACGATTTTATTATTCGCACGCAGGCGGACATCGCCAACACCGTGGAAAGCTCGGCCAAGACGATGGGCTATCTGCTCGGCTCGGTCGCGCTGGTATCGCTTTTAGTGGGCGGTATCGGCATTATGAACATCATGCTGGTTTCGGTCACGGAGCGGACGCGGGAGATCGGCATTCGCATGTCGGTGGGTGCGCGGCAACAGGACATTTTATGGCAGTTCATGCTGGAAGCGATCATCCTGTCCGCGCTCGGCGGATTGCTGGGAATCGGGTTGGGCGCCGGAGTGTCGCTCATCATCAGCAAAGTGGCGGGATGGGCGTCGGCGATCTCTCCTCTTACCGCTCTGCTCGCTTTGGGATTTGCGAGTCTGGTGGGAATTTTCTTCGGCTTTTATCCTGCCCGCAAGGCATCCATGCTCGATCCGATTGAGGCGCTCAGATATGAATAAAATCTGAAATGAGAAATTAGAAACGAGAAATCACCCCCTTTTTATTCCCCCCGCAAGCGGAGGGAAAGAAACGGCGGAAGGAAAAATCCTTCCGCCGTTTCTTCTTACACTGGTTCCGGGAGGGTCTAATGACCCTCCTCGGCGGAAAAAACAGGGGTGAACGCGCGGTTCACCCCTTTCGATATCCACGGCGTCGGGAGGCTATGACCACCGTGTATATTCGGATCACAGATGCAGTGCGGAAGAAGAAGGAAAAACATCACCCCCCTTTTGTCCCCTCCGCAGAGCGAGATCTCGTCCGCAAAGCGGACGGACCGTAAACGGGGGGAAATAATCATCCGTTAGATCGGTTTAACCTTGCCGCCGGAATAGAAAAAGCGTTCGCCGGGCTGACGGACGCAATGGTAATTGGCGTTCGCCTTCCGCTTTTTGGCTTCCGCGGCATAGTTGCGGAGTTCGTATTCGGCGTTGCGTGCATGCATGGGCAGCGCGACTTTCGGATGCAGTGTGGAAATCGTGTAGTCAATCCCGTGCTTAACCGCCTCGAGATCCGGGAACCCGCAGCCGCGAATCGGGAAGAAAAACATATCCACCGATTTCGCAGCCACGGCCAGCGAATCCACCGTCCGCGAATAACGGCTCGGAATAATCCGGCTCGTATCTACGGCGTCGCCGGGGTGGAAAATCGTGAGTCCGTCTACCTGAATAAAGAAGCCGCAGCCTTGATCAATGTCGGATTTAATCGGCCGAATTGAGATGCCGTCTTGCGAAATCGTTTCTCCTGCACGGCACCGCGTGTATTCCACCGGGTCTGCCGGATCGGGACGAAAGCCGGAAACCTGCTCGGGCAGCACGCCAAGATAATATTGGAGTCCCGGAACGCGCTTTCTCCACTCGAAGATTTCAGGATGGATGTGATCCTGATGCTCGTGACTGGCAAAGACCGCCACGTTCATACCGTTGAGGATATCGGGATTCACGCATCCGTTGGCGAAGGATGCATCCGGAATTGACCGATCGAACGGAAAGTAGTCAATTATTAAAACATGGTTTTTTGTCTTGATCGCCCAGCCGGAATGACTCAGATACCAGACAACGGCCTCATTGTCTTTCAATTCTCTGGCTAATAAATCCCGGTCACTGATGACGGATTTCGCGCCGCCTTTCGCGCCCGCGGATTTCAAATATTCCGCCAGATGACTGTGACCGTGATATTGAGCGTAATAGAGCGGTCTGTGCTTGAGCTCATCCTTTGCGTTGACGTCTGCGCTGGCACTAATCAGCTTTTGCGCTATCGTATCAAAGCCGCACACCGCCGCAATGTGGAGCGGAGTAATGCCGTCGTTATCGGCAATATTCGGATCGGCGCCGTTTTTCAGGAGCAGCTCGATTTGAGGCAGTTTTCCCGACTGACATACGCGATATAGCGCAGTGTGCCGGTTGCTGTCCGCGATATTCGGATTCGCTCCCCGGGCAAGAAGGATTTCCATGCAGCGAATACTGTCCGACCACGTGGAATAAATCAGCGGTGTAGAACCGTCATAATCCCGCCCGTTGGGATCACCACCTTTGCCGAGTAAAAATTCCACCATGCGCGGACTGCGGATGGACGCCCGATGGAGCGGTGACGACAGGTGTTGGCTGCATGGAAATTTCTCCGGACAGGAGAGTGGATTGACAATGGCGCCGCGTGCGATTAATAGCTCCGCCGCTTCCATCTGATTATTTTCCACCGCCCAGCCCAATGCGGAACCGCCGTGCGCGTCAAGCTGGTTGACGTTGGCGCTGTGATCCAGAAGATACCGCACCATGTCGAGTTGCCCCGACTGCGCGGCCATGTGTAAAGCCGTTGAGCCGTCACCCGTGCTCGAATCGAACACGGTCGAACCGTTCGCCAAAAGAATCGCGGCAATAACCGTGTCTCCCTGCACGGCGGCGGAGTGCAGAATCGGCGTGCCGAAGCGGTTGCGTACTCCTGCCACGTACGCGCCCTTTGTAATCAGATAGCGAACCATCTCCGGCTGCCGCCGCCAAACGGCTACGTGAATCGGCGCGGAGGAGTTGGAAGAGCGCGCATTGATATCAAAACCTTTGGCTATTAAAAAATTCACGATGTCTATGTTGCCGCCGCCCGCGGCTTGCGCCATGACGCTATTATTGAGATCCGTTCCCACTTCCAGCGTCGCTCCTTTAGCAAGCAGTAAATCGAAGGCGGGTTTGTGTCCCCGGCTGGCAGCCCGCATGAGCGGAGTGAACGTGGCGCGGTCGGGATTTTGAATATCGAGTCCGAGCGAGAACAGATACTCTATATTTTCGCAATTCCCGCCGTCCGCCGCCCAGTGCAGAGCGGTTCCGCCATTGTTGAGATCGAGGGCGCGGGGATCCGCGCCGGCTTCAATCAACATGCGCACCGTCGCAAGATTTCCGCGCTGAGCGGCGATGTGTGTAGCCGGCGTACCCTCGTTATTTGTCGTTTTAGCGTCAACGCCTTTGGCGAGCAGCATGCGGACGATGTCTGTCTTGCCGGTTTTTGCGGCATAGTACAGCGGCGGCTCACCGTTTTCATTGGCAGAATCCCGCAAACCGGGATTGGTTTTTAGCAGGGAATCAACGGCGGCAGCGTTGCTCGAATCAATGGCGGTATGTATCGGTGTTGCGTAGAGCAGGCTAACAGCGGCAAGACAAAGGAAAATACAGAGAACAAATCGGCTCATGTCTTTCACCTTTGCGTGAAGGAGAATCTATCGTGCGATATCTTAGTGCAGGAGAAACGGCGAGGTGTCGGCTAAAGTATTCTTGGGAAATAACTTATTTATACAGTCATAGATAAAAAAAGAAAGGATTTTCGCATAAATCGTTGCCGGTCTACTGAATAAGACGGAACAAGAGGCAAACAGGTTGCAATATGGGCTAAAAGCGGAAAGTGGAAAAGCTGAAAGCGGAGAAAACACCAAGAATACAGAAATCGCGAAATCAGGTTTTTTCCTGATGAAGCCGCTATCCCGCCGATTCTCGACCAGTTAGCGATGTGATAAGTTGCACAATAATATTGCAGCATGTGATATAAGCTTAGAGAGCATAGTAAATATGACTCCGGCCTGAGAAAAATATTGCGTTTGACAGACTCTGTTGATTCCCCGCACGGTCGGCTGTTACTTATATCCGTGCGGCAGCCACGATCCACGCATCCCCCCGCCCCCGCCACGCAAGCACATCCGATAAGAATACTACTCCGTCATCGCCTCCAATGCTTACCATATAGTGAAAGGAAGAACGACCATGAAGAAACTTTTAGTGGTTTGCTTCGCTCTTGCAGCGCTCTGCAGCTTGGCGCTGGCTGACATTGATCCGTCTGTTTTTATCATGACGACACCCGATCCCGATCGGTCGGTCGCAACCGGGCCGGTAATTTGCCCCAGCAACACCATTTATTCGCAGCCGCCGTATGCGCCGAACGCAGCGTTTGTCGGCTATCTCAGCGACGCCTCGGCTTTTACCGTGACGTATGATAATTTCTGGGGCCTCGAGGATTCCACATGCGACATCCATTTTTGGGGACTCCTACTCAACGTTGACAACGATGGAGAATACATAAACTGCGGTGAAGATCCGACGCAGTTCGACATCACTTTCTATCATGAGAATACGGATCACAGCATTGGTCAAACCGCTTGCAGCTACTTAATGTGGTTGAACGGTCAATTGGTGGGGTACTGGTCGGGTTGGGCGCTTTACTATTGGAGTGCAGTCTTGAATCCGTGCTGCAATTTGACTCATGGCTGGGTGTCCGTTCAACGTTCGAGCGGGGGAACTCCCGGCACTCCCAACTGTCTGTTTTACTGGATGGGATCGCCGATGGGCGACGATACTCTGTTCCAACTGCTTGCTAACGGCGAGCTGATAGGGCGGGGAGACGATGTGGCTTTTTGCCTGACAAAGGAAGGCGAAATGGACATGGGCGACATCATTCACCCGCTCAATAATCCTCAGGGATATCCAACCCTTGTGGCGAATCCCGGCCATCTGCTGACCAATGTGGCGTGGCTCGGTCCGAATATCACGGGCGAACCCGCGCCAAATACGTTTGACATTGATCCGTTCGATGACGGTGTAATTTTCCCGCCCAACATGTGGCCGTGCCAACCGACTACGGTAACGGTTCTGGTTACTGCCGGACCGAATTATCAAACGGGCATGCCGCTCTTTCTCAATGGCTGGAAGGACGGCAATAATGACGGTGACTTCTGCGATCTGCTCTGTCCCAATGCAGCGGGTCTCGGGATTTCGGAATGGATCATTCAGGATAAGATTGTTTTCCCGGGAGCGGTGCCGTGTCCGTTTATAGATCCAGGCTTAATGAATGTGCCGCCCTATGCGGGTTGGTTCCGTTTCCGTCTGACCAGTGTGGCTATCGGGCCGTTGGGCTTTGGTCTGGGATTACCGCAGCAATGCCCGGGAACGTATGGCGTGGATGACCTCGGTGAAGTGGAAGATTACTACTTCCGCGAGTATCAGTTGGCGGTGGAGTTGGCTTCGTTTACCGCTGCGGCGGGAGCGAACAGCGTAGCTTTGAGATGGGAGACCGCTTCCGAAACCGACAACGATTACTTCGAGATTCTGCGCAATGATGCGGTCATTACGCATGTGCCGACGCAGGGCAACGGTGCCACCGGCCACGTGTATAGCTTTACGGATGAAGGTCTGCAAAGCGGCATTGCGTACGACTATAAGCTCGCGGCGGTGGATGTGAACGGCGGACGTGTGGAAATAGCTGCGGCTTCGGCCACCCCGTATGCTGCGGTTGAGGTTGTGAACGAGTACGCGCTGCATCAGAACTATCCGAATCCGTTCAACGCTTCCACCACTATTGTGTTCGATCTGAAGGAGAGCGGCTCGGCCGTGATTGCGCTCTACAACATGATGGGGCAGGAAGTGATGACGATTCTGAACGGCGTGTATGCCGCGGGTCGTCAGGAAGTGAAGTTCGATGCTTCCGGTCTGCCGTCGGGTGCGTACATTTACAAACTCACGACCAGCGACTTCTCCGCCACCCGCAAGATGGTGCTGATGCGATAACGGTGAACCCCCCTTAAATTCCCCCCATGGAATGGAGGGAAAAGATAACGGCGGAAGGATTGCTCCTTCCGCCGTTTTGTTTCCCCCCGCATGCGGGGGGATGAAAGGGGGGGACATTTTCGCCGAGCGGGATCTGTGATCCCGTCCGTAACACGAGACCTCGTCCGCGAAGCGAGATCTCGCCGGAGGCGGACCAAAGGCGGGCCGGAATCAACAACGGTATTTACATTATTAACTATTGGCAGGCTCTGCCTGCCTTCAATTGCTCGGGCGGCCGGAGGCCGCCGCTAATAAATTAATTATCGCCGAGCCGGGGCTCCCGACCCGGCCGGAATCTGATCGCCGCGAGAGGGTGCCCTCACCCCTCGCGCATGTCAGATGCGCCGTTGTGACTCTCCCGAGTCGCAATGGCGCCATGGCGATTCTTCCAGCCCGCGTCGTCAAGATAATGATGTTATTGTTCGATCAACCGCTTTATCGCACTAAGCCAAGATCGAATCTCATTATTGGGATCAATCTGCGTAAGAAGGTTTGGCGTCATAAGTCTTGCAGCCTCGAGATTAAGTCTTCTTTTGGCATTCTTACATTTCTTATCTTTTTTTTCGTCGTCAAGTGTATCCCATGGATCTCCACCAGCCAATTCATGCACCTTGCGTGCTACAATTTCAGGAACATCATCATAATCGCTCGGGGGATTTATTTGGATCCCAAATGCTCTACTAATTGCATCCGCATGAATGTAGTTTTCGATTTCCCTTTTGTTAGTATGCACCGCTTGACATCTCGGTCGCGCGTTTATAATGCTCATTTCATTGATGTAGTGAGGCTGCTGTGGCGGAACCTCATCACGGTCAAAGATGTAGTACTCAGGTATATTTAGGCCAGCTAAACGCGAGGTCCATCTTTGGACATTGCTGCCACCGAGGGGAATGAACATAATCATTCCCCTATTCTCCATATCACAAAGATCGCAGACATTTTCGCCAGCACGCATTAATACGCCGGAAATGTTTCGCAAGAATTCTATATCATTGGGTCCTTCAACCCCTATAAACAATCTGACATTATGATCAGGCAACACGCCTAAAGATTTCGTTGCCCTTTCCAGTGCTACGTCATCGCTGGTGTAGATGGCCCGATCACCCTGTCCGTCTGTTGAAATGAACCGTATCGCGTCCGTTGGCAGCAGCTTCGCCATTACTGGCGTGTGTGTTGTTAACAGAATCTGACATCGTCCATACTGCGTCAATTCAGTAAAGACAGTCATAAGAAGTTTCTGATTCGCAGGATGCTGACTTGTCTCTGGTTCTTCAATTGCATAGATTATATTGCTCAAACCTCCGGCTTGTTTTTCTACCTTGGCTCTGAAAAAATTAATGAGAACCAATCGTCGCACGCCGCTACCGCGCTTATTTAGCGATATTGCGCTCTCGTCTGTCAAACTAAATTTGAAACTCCGATGCCATTCCGGCGGCTTACAGTTCGGATTCATTTGTTGCGCGAGAGACGGATCCATTTCTCGCAGCTTCTCAACAGTGGTGTCCGCAATATCCTTTACTTTGCTAGTGACATAGTTTGATATTTCTGTCAGTTGCTCCTGTTTGTCAGCAACAGCCTCTTTTGCCGCAAGCATCATTGGATCTTGAGCTTCCGCATCTTGGTCTGTGCTTGCACGATCGGAACGAAAAAGCGCAAAGCACGGAAAACACTTTTTTAATTGTTCGTATATCGCTTTGAGAATTTCACTGTTTATTTCAATTAATCTATTTTGAAAGATCAATTCGTCGGGGGCGTTTTGCCAAATTTTCTGCCGAATGAGCGTTGCGACCCTTCTGTCAGTTTCAGACAAATCAACATGAAGGTCCTGTGCACGTTGTTTCAACTCTGTAATCTTTAATGTTAGCAAATCGTCATATTGAACTGAAGTCGGATGGTATGCACACGCGAAAATAACAGGCTTGATTGTCTTGATCGAGCAATTGTATTTTTTGTGGATTTCCAGTCGCCCGTTCTGATTCAATAAATGTTCCTGAGCGAGGGTTGTCGCGTAGTCTGCATCTATAATGAGTGATCTTGGCATATCTTCAAACTCGCAGATAATTGTCACATCGGAGGCATCTCCAGATTTGCACGCATCCTCTTGTTCAATTTTACTATCATTGAAGAATATATCCAATGCATCAAGAATAGAAGATTTTCCAATATCGTTACGTCCAATTATAGCAGTTATTTTAGACACTGGCATGCTCATTTCCCTGCGGAAACAACGAAAATTTCTGATACGTACATTTACGAGTCGCATTGTTAAGCCCTCAATGTTTATGTTTTAACCAATCGGTTCCGGCCGGGTTGCGGAAGACCTTAACCACGGCTCGGCGAATGCAGGATATTGAATGACAAAGGGCGGAAGGAATGTTTCATCCTTCCGCCCTTTCAGTATGTGCTTACGATTTGCTGCTCGCGTCCGTGGTGGAACCGGAACGGTCAGTCGTTTTGCCGGGATTCAGTTCTTGGTATGACATCGTTCGATTCCTCCCGAAGATTCCACCCATTTCGGATTCCGGCCGGGTTGTGGAAGACCTTAACCACGGCTCGGCGAACGTCATTCGGATTCCGGGCAGATCAGGGGATCTGCCTCGGCGCACCTTGCGATGTTTGCGTCACGGGGCAGGTCCGCAAAGCGAGATCTCGTCTTTGACGGACAAGATGCCTGCCGCCGCGAACATTCCCCATTCCGGCGGGGTCAGCGACCCACGCTCGGCGAAATACCCTGCCCGTTCACGCGTTAGCGCGCGAGCAGCGTGTCACGCTGTTAATAGTCCATGCCGCCCATGCCGCCGCCGCCGGGCATAGCAGGTGCCGCGGGCTTCGGTTCCTTCTTCTCATGGATCGAGCAATCAGTGGTCAGCAGCAGAGCGCCGACGCTGGCCGCATTCTCTAAAGCTACGCGCACGACCTTAGTGGGATCAATCACGCCGTCCTCGATGAGGTCGGCGTACTTTTCCGTGGCCGCATTGAAACCGTAGGAATACTTGTCATTCGTGCGAACCTTATCCACCACCACGCTGCCTTCCCAACCCGCGTTGTTGGCGATCATGCGGATCGGTTCTTCCAGCGCGCGCCTGACGATATTCAAGCCGAGCTTCTCATCGCCGTCGAGTTTCACCTTGTCGAGCACCTTCTGCGCGCGCAGCAAAGCCACGCCGCCGCCGGGGACGATGCCTTCTTCCACCGCCGCGCGAGTCGCATGCAGAGCATCTTCCACGCGCGCCTTCTTTTCCTTCATTTCCACTTCGGTGGCCGCGCCGACTTTCAAAACCGCGACGCCGCCGGCGAGCTTCGCCAGACGTTCCTGCAGTTTTTCCTTGTCGTAGTCGGACGTGGTGACTTCGATCTGCTTCTTGATCTGATTGATGCGGCCCTTGATATCGTCGGCCTTGCCCGCGCCTTCGACGATCGTGGTGTTGTCCTTATCAATGATAATCTTCTTGGCCTTGCCCAGATCGGAGAGCACGGTGTTTTCGAGTTTGAAACCGGCTTCTTCGCTGATCACGCGGCCGCCCGTGAGAATGGCGATGTCATCGAGCATGGCTTTGCGGCGATCACCGAAACCGGGAGCCTTAACCGCGGCAACCTTGAGCGTGCCGCGCAGCTTGTTGACCACAAGCGTAGCTAATGCTTCGCCTTCGATGTCTTCGGCAATGATCACCAGACCGCGACCCGTCTGCACGGTTTTTTCCAGAATGGGGAGCAGATCCTTCATCGAGGCAACTTTCTTGTCATGGATGAGAACCATCGGCTCTTCCATTTCGCATTCCATCGAATCCGGATTGGTGACGAAATACGGGGACACGTAGCCGCGGTCGAACTGCATGCCTTCCACGACTTCCAGCGTCGTCTCCATGGACTTGGCTTCTTCCACGGTGATGACGCCGTCCTTGCCGACTTTTTCCATCGCATCGGCGATGAGGTTGCCGATGGCGGGATCGTTGTTGGCGGAAATGCTGCCGACGGCGGCGATGTCTTTCTTGCCGCTCTGCGATTTGCTGTTGGTCTTCAGGTCAGCGATAACGGCGGCCACGGCTTTTTCGATGCCGCGCTTCAGAGCCATCGGATCGGCTCCGGCGGTAACATTCTTCAAGCCTTCGCCGACGATTGCTTGAGCCAGAACGGTGGCGGTGGTGGTTCCGTCACCGGCGATGTCGCTGGTTTTGGAAGCCACTTCGCGAACCATCTGCGCGCCCATATTCTGGATCGCATCTTCCAATTCGATTTCTTTCGCAACGGTGACGCCGTCTTTCGTGACGGTGGGAGCGCCCCACTTTTTCTCGATCACGACATTGCGACCCTTGGGGCCGAGCGTGACTTTGACGGCATCCGCCAGCATGTCCACGCCCTTCTTCAGATTGGCGCGGGCATCCACATCAAAGGTAATGATCTTGCTTGCCATATTGGATTGTCCTTGTTTGCGTTTTGGTTGGATAGATAAACGGCGCACTGCCGTGCGGCACTACATGTCAGGTTGGGGATTCAGCTTTCCGCTTTCAGATTTCAGCTTTTCTGCTTCATCCCTCATCCTTATTTTTGTACTACCGCCATGATGTCGCTGCGGCTGACGAGGAGATATTCCTCGTTTTCAATTTTGAATTCCGTGCCGCCATAGCGGGCATAGACGATGTGGTCGCCGACCTTCACGATGTCGGACAGCTTGCGCTGCTTGCGATCGGAAAACTCAATGTCATCGCCGAGGGCAATGACTTCA
>Ga0105104_10000062_pt1 | contig 68341 bp, 35 predicted proteins | sample PPLLaktember2015_3_FD_87034 | JGI IMG/M metagenome (GOLD analysis project Ga0105104, IMG submission 87034) | Freshwater sediment microbial communities from Prairie Pothole Lake near Jamestown, North Dakota, USA - PPLs Lake P7 Core (6) Depth... | ecosystem: Environmental > Aquatic > Freshwater >... | reverse complement strand
TATCAGTCCCCGGAGTGACGTAGTACCTTTCCTCAACCCGCCTTGAAGTATTCGTGAGGTTCACCACCCGAAGTCCACGATTATTCCAGGCCGCCACGTATGCGTAATTCCCGGACACTGCCACGCTCTTCGCGTACCCCGGCGTGTCATAGAAACCAGCCTCCACCGGAGCGGAAGGACTCGTGATGTTCACCACCCGAAGCCCACTATACCCGTTCGCCACGTATGCGTAATTGCCGTTCACCGCCACACCAAAGGCAGCGCCCGGCGGGCGATAAAAGCCCACCTCAATCGGCGCGGGGGGATTCGTTGTGTTCACTACCCGAAGCCCCCCTTCCATGTCCGCCACATAGGCGTTATTCCCCGACACCGCCACACCCCTCGCACTCCCCGGCGTGTCACAAAAGCCCACCTCCGTGGGAGCGGCTGGATTCGTGATGTTCACCACCCGAAGTCCACTGCCGTAATCAGCCACGTAAGCGTAATTCCCCACTACTGCCACACCCTCCGCTGACCCCGGCGTGTCGTAGAACCCCGCCGAAACCGGACTGGAGGGATTCGTGATGTTCACCGCCCGAAGACCCATCCAATCATCCGCTACGTAAGCGTAATCTCCCGATACTGCCACACCCCGCGCAAACCCCGGAGTGTCGTAGAACCCCGCCGAAACCGGACTGGAGGGATTCGCGATGTTCACCACCTGAAGACCACCATAGCCATCCGCCACGTAGGCGTAATTCCCCGCAACCGCCACGCCATAAGCATTCCCCGGAGTGTCATAGAACCCCGCCTCAAACGGACTGGAGGGATTCGTGATGTTCACCACCCGAAGACCAAAATCGAAATCCGCCACGAACGCATAATTTCCCTGCACCGCTACACCATTAGCAGTCCCAGGCGTGTCATAGAAACCAACCTCAATCGGACTGGAGGGATTCGTGATGTTCACCACCCGAAGACCCATCCAATCATCCGCCACGTACGCGTAATTCCCCGATACCGCCACACCATTAGCAGCCAACGGCGTGTCATAGAAACCTACCTCCACGGGCGCGGCAGGATTCGAGATGTTGACAATCCGCAAGCCGGATGCACGCGTTGCCACGTAGGCCAAAGTGTCCACCACGGCCGTACTTTGAGCATCATCCCAGTAGTTAATGCTCCCTAACCGCCGTACATTGAGGCTGTCCTGAGCAAGAGATGACACAGTAAAAGAAAGAATAAACGTGAAGAGGATGAAAAGCGTTCTGGTTGTTTTCATGGTAATGACCCATAATTTGCTTAAGTTTTAATATATTTATTATATGTTATATCGTCTCGAAAGTCAAGAGTAACAGGGAAGATTGTGAACTTTCCCATCTGCCTGAATAAAAACAGACAGTAAAACTGTCTGTTTGGCAAATTCCGGATATCACCTGCCGAGTATATGCCTTGCAACCTATTGATGATCATTCGACATATGTCTTGACTGCGAAAACCACTTGATAAATTCTTTCTGCTCTGTCCGTTCCGGATGAGCATCAGCTTTTTTGACCAACTCGAGAGCTTCGGCAAGGGAAATTCCGAGATCAAGCAGAAGGCCGACCGCAAACATTCCTGTTCTGCCGATGCCCGCACCGCAGTGCACAAGAACAGTTTTGCCGCTGCGGATGTGATTTGCCGCTTGACGGACTGTGTGAATAAAACCCTCCCGATCTTCGGGCACGCCGAAATCGGGAATCGGATAATTCAACCAAGACCACGTGTGATTGCGGGAATCAAGAATTGCAGCATACTGCGTTGAATTTGCGCGGAGTTCCTCCAGCGGGGTCAGAGCAACGATGACATCCACGGGCTGAGTTTTCAGCGCGGCTTCAAACTCTAGCCACGATTCATAGCGGCCCGGAGTGGAATGCAAATACAGTATGCCCGGAATATTGTCCGGTAAGAGTACGCGGCGAAATTGCGGAACGGACATTTCAATCACGCTGAAAAGTATTGGCCGTTGGGATGGTGGAAAACCAACGCGGAAACGCTGGATTCGGGAACCATCATCAATTCCTCGGTCAGGGTGACTCCGATGGTTTCCTGCGGCTTGAGCAGATCGAATAATAAAATCTGATCTTCCAAATTCGGACAGGCGGGATAGCCGAAGGAAAGCCGGATGCCGCGATAGGCCGTGCGAAGCAAATCCTGCCACGTGAAATTAGCGGGATCTCTAAAACCCCAGTCCGCGCGAATCTTTCTGTGCAGCCACTCCGCCGTCGCTTCCGCCATTTCGATAGCCAAAGCGGACAAAATGTGCGAAGCTAAAAGCTCGCCCTGCTGCTGCAGAGCTTTAGCTTTCGGCTGCACGCTGTCGCCGGACGTGGTGACAAATACGCAAAGATAATCGTTTCCACCGAGTGATTTCGGCCGCACCCAATCGGCCGCGGAACGGAAAGGAGCCACACGCTCGCGCGGGAATATCCATTCCACGCGCTTTTTATGAGTGACTGGATCGAGAACGGTCACTTTTTCATTTTCGGAATAAACGGGAAACCATTGCCACAGCGCGCGCGGCGCGATCAGCTTTTCGCGTTCCGCCATACGCAGCACACGCTCCACATTTGCCTTTAAATCCTGCGCCTGCTTGTCCTGTAAATTATCGAGCCGCTGCGAAGCCATGCGCAAACCCAAGTGCTTTCCATAAAGCATCGCCCGCGATACGAGCGGAAAAACTTCATCCATGGGAATATCTGACAGGACATGCTGATCCAAATCCGGCGGAGGAGGAACGTCTACTTCTTCATATAAGGATTGAGAAGGAACGGGCGGCAAATGCTCCGTTTGTTCCCGCGCTTCCCGCATACCTTCTTCGCGCAGTCCGTTCCATTCGGACTCGAGCGCGGGCCGCTCCCGTTCATCCGTCAAACGATTGGCAAGGGAAAGTCCCTGCATCGCATCGTTGGCGTAAAACACGGGGCCGTCGTAAGCGGGAGCAATTTTTGTGAGCGTGAAGTTTTGCGTGAGGGCCGCACCGCCGACCATGAGCGGCAGATCAATTCCCGCTTCACGCAAGTCGTGAGCGGTAACGACCATTTGCTGGGCAGAACGGACAAGCAAACCGGACAGGCCGATGAAGTCCGGTTTGTGTTTTCCGACCGCTTCGACCAGAACATCGGGCGGAATTTTTATACCGAGATTCACGACATCATAACCGTTGTTGGACAGAATCATGTCCACCAGATTTTTTCCGATGTCATGCACGTCGCCTTTGACGGTTGCAAGCAGCATCCGGCCGCGCGTGGCGGAAGCCGCACCGGGTTCCAAAAACTTCTTCAGATAATCCACCGAGGCTTTCATGACTTCGGCGGATTCGAGAACTTCGGCTACGATGAGTTTATTCGCTCCGAACAGCACACCCACGGTTTTCATGCCGTTCATGAGCGGACCGTTAATAATTTCCAGCGGAATCATGCGGGTGAGCAGCTCATCCATGAGCTTCTCCACTCCCTCCCGCGTGCCTTCCACCACATGTCGTGCTATTCGCTCTTCAGCCGGAAGATGCGCATCTTCATCCGTCCGCTTTTCGGTCTTGGCGTCCCGATAGAAAGCTGCAAACGCGGCGATAGATGCGGAGTCTCCCTTGTAGAGAACTTGCTCGCACAACCGGATTTCTTCGGCTGTGAGCGATGCATAGCGTTTGATACCAGCCGTGTTGACAATGGCCATGTCCAATCCGGCCTGAATGCAGTCGTAGAGGAATACGGAATTGAGCGCTTCGCGTCCGCCCGCCGGAAGACCAAAACTCACATTAGAAATTCCCAGCAGAGTTAAGGCGTCCGGATATCGTTTGTGGATTTCGCCGATGGCATCCACCGTGGCTCGTGCGGCTCCGAAATAGTTCGGATCTCCCGTGCCCGCCGGAAAGGTGAGCGGATCGAAGATAATCTCGCCCGGATCGAAATTCCACTTATTCGTCAATGTTCTGAATGCTCGTTCAGCAACGGCAAGCTTCCGTTCCAAAGTCACGGCCATTCCCGCTTCCTTATCCTCGTCAATTAAACCAAAGACAACGGAGGCTCCGTATTTTTGCGCGAGCGGACAGATGATTTCGAGCCGCTTCTCCCCTTCTTCAAAATTGACCGAATTGATGGCTGCCTTGCCACCAATATTCCGCAGCGCCGCTTCTACAACTTGCGAATCGGTTGTATCAATCATTACGGGAACGCGCACTTTCCGAAGCAGCGGTTTAAGCACGGCCAGAAAATCCCGCAGCTCTTCGCGATCCGGATTCGCCGTGCATAAATCTACAACGTGCGCGCCTTTCATGACCTGATCGCGGCCGATTTCCGCCGCTAAGTCAAACTGATTTTCCTCGATCAGACGTTTGAATTTGCGCGAACCGATTACGTTCGTGCGTTCGCCGACAAATACCGGGCGAATGAATTCGTCAATCTTTAGCGGTTCATTGCCCGCCAATGCGCGGCGGACGGATTTGAGATTTGGTTTGCGCGGGCGATGGTGGTCGGCCACTTCGCGCATGGCGCGAACATGTTCCGCTGTTGTTCCACAGCAGCCGCCGATCAGATTCACAAAACCTTCCGTACAGAATCGCTCGAAATGCTCGTGAAAATGCGACGGCCCCTCGTCGTACTTGCCCTGCGTATTGGGCATACCCGCATTGGGAACACACGATACGGGAAAATGCGAAAGCTGCGCAAGTGTGCGCAAATGATCAGTCATCTGGCCGGGACCGGTAGCACAGTTCATTCCCAGATAGAGAAGGTCGCGAGAAGCCAGCGTGTAATAAAGCGCTTCAATGTTCTGCCCGGCGAGCATCGTACCGTTCAGTTCTATAGTAACCGACACGGCCAGAGGAACGCGCCGCCCCACGCGGTGCATGGCTTCATCCACTCCAATCAACGCGGCTTTGATGTTGATTGTATCCTGCTGCGTTTCGAGCAACAAGTAATCCACACCGCCCGCAATTAGTCCTTCCGCTTGCAGGCGGTATGTGTTGATAATATCGTCAAAGGTCACACCACCGGTCACGGATATGGATTTGTTCGTCGGTCCCATGGATCCGGCTACAAATATCCGGCGGTCTCCCGCGAATTTTCCCGCCGCTTCGCGCGCCAGTTCCGCCGCTCGCCGGTTGATCTCGTGAACCTGCTTGTCGAGGCCGTACTCCGCCAGTACAATGGTCGAACCATTGAATGTATTGGTCTCAATAATATCGGCACCGGCTTCGATATAGCCGTGATGTAGCTGCCGAACAAATTCGGGCGCGTTGAGATTCAGAGCCTCATTGCAGCCTGAAAGGTTTTCACCGCCGAAATCCGCTGCCGTCGGGCCGAGCGCTTCCAAGCCCGTGCCGGTTGCTCCGTCAAGCACGAGTATGCGGCGGGACATTTCGTCTCGCAATTCGCGCATGAGTTTTTCGGCGGGTTGGAAAGACATGGGATTCAATGATAACCCTGAAGCTAATTGTTCTTTGAGTAAACAAAATTACTGACATCCAAGTCAAAAAGCAAGCCGACAACCCCACCATGATGATGCATACATACGGTACTCTTATACATGTCGAACCGCAGGCTGTACGAATGGACGAAAGCTGAATTGCTGAGCTGCGTAATCTTATTCTTATATTATTCAATATAATAGCGTTGACTCAAGTAAGCTTCTTTCGTTTTCTGCCTACTCGTTGTCAGAAACAATTCGGAGTCCATACCACTCTAATGAATGAGGCGGAAAACACACGTAATTGACAACCTCAAACGATTTCTGTACATTTGTGATATCCACAGTTTCTGACATCTTTCCCCGGAGGGACACCATGATTTATCATCCATTTGTTCGGCTCACCGTTCTCTCTGCCTTCCTTCTTGCGGCATCAGTATTCGCTCAATGGCCGGCATCACCGGACACGAATCTGGTCATCTGCAACCATGCAGGCGAGCAGACCGTTCCTAAAGTCGCCGCCACTTCCGACGGAGGCTGCTACATTTGCTGGTTCGATCTGCTATCCGGGAATTACGATGTCTATCTGCAGCGGCTCGATGGAAACGGAATCCCGCAGTGGACGCGCAACGGCATTCTCATCAGCGATCATCCGCAAGACACGTGGATTACGGACTACGATATGACGGTGGATGCCGCTGATCACGCGATCATTGTCTTCAACGATATTCGCGCCGGGGATGATTGGGACATCTATGCCTATCGAATCAGCCCCGCGGGAGTGTTCGTTTGGGGACCGGACGGCATTGCAATTTCCGACAACGGCGATTTCGAACCCAGTCCGCGAGTTACGGTCACAATGGGCGGAAACATCGTCATCGCCTGGCAGCAGGAGACTGATGCCGGGATGGTTGTTAATCTTCGCAAACTGACGCCTGCGGGTGTGGACGTTTGGACTCCGAACACGATGACGCTGACGAATGGAATAAACGGTTTATCTATTCCGCGTATCGCTCCTGCGGAAAATGATGGAGTCATCGTCCAGTACTTGAAGCATCTGGGGCCGGAGTTCTGGGCTATCCGCCACATCTGCATGCAAAAATTCGATTCGTTCGGAACCGCGCAATGGCCCGCCAGCGGAGTCGTAGTATCGGATGCTGGCGGAATCGGTGTCCAAATGAAGCCGGATATGCTCGCGGATGGCGCAGGTGGAGCGTATAGTTATTGGTACGATAGCCGCGACAACACTCTACACGCCTTTGCCCAGCACATTGCCGCTAACGGTGCACCGCTCTGGACTCGTAATGGAGTCATTGTTTCGACATCCGGAACTCAACTCCAAATGGATCCGGCACTCTGCATATCTGCCGATAATCAGGGAGTAATGCTATTTTACATGATTGCCAGCCCGAATCAGTCCGAATGGGGCGTGGGCGGACAACGCATCGGCAATGACGGGACTGTTCAGTGGACGTCGAACGGCCAAGACTTTATTCCATTAGGCGATCAGCAACGGCACGACATTCAGGCGGCGACGTGCGGCAACGGAGCTATTGTTACCTACATTGAGTATGCTCCCGGCAGTCAAGTAGACAGCAGGATTAAAGCATTTCGCGTGGCTTCAGATGGATCGTTGGTCTGGGCCGCTTCGCCGATCAGTCTTACCTTAACTGTAAGCCCCAAAGGTTATCTGGTTTCAACCCGCAATGATACGGGACAAGTTATCGCCGTCTGGCAGGAAAATCGGGGCGGTGTCTCGCCTGACATTTTTTTGCAGAATGTAAACCCGGACGGCTCTTTCGGACCGTACAATCCGCAGCCGGAACCTTCATTGCAAATCACTGCACCTCATGAGGGGGCGCAAGTGTCCGACTTACCACTTACGGTACACTACGATATTGAAGATTTCGCCGTAGGCGAACCTCTGGCGGACGGCGTGGTAGAATTAAAGGTGAATGGAACCGTAATCGGCTGGTACACGAATCCGGATTCCGTGCTGGTTACGCAGCTCACTCAAGGCAACAACTCCATCGTTCTCGAATTAGTAGACCAATCTCACGCACCGTTGAATCCGCGGGCCGGCGATTCCCTTCACGTCAGCTATGAACCGAGCGGAATTCCCGAACATCGTGCTGATATGCCGCTCCAAACGCAATTGCTGCCCGCCTGGCCGAATCCGTTTAATCCGACTACAATGATTTGTTTCGGATTGACAAGGAGCGAGTTCGTTCGCATTACCGTATACGACATATTGGGACGGCAGGCGGCAATCCTGGCGGAAGGAGTCCGACCTGTCGGTTTTCATAACGTGATTTTCGACGCGTCGCCGCTGAGCGGCGGTCTCTATTTCTGCCGCATGGAAACATCGTCGTTCTCAGCGACGACCAAGCTGCTGCTCATCAAATAGTATTTTAGGATCACAAACGGATGCCGAAAAGCCGGTGCACAACACCGGCTTTTCCATTTGGAATTTTTCACGCTTGCTATCTGCCGCCCGGAGAGAATGTAGACGGACTCCATTCGCCGACGGCTGTCGAATACACTTTAACGGGGCCGCGACCAGTCCACTTGAAATCGTAGTTGTAGCCCCAGCCGAGATATTCCGATCCTCCGCCGCCTTCGGTGGTAATAAGAAAACGGTTGTCCACCTGCCCGATGGATGCGGCGATTTCCGCAGGTTTTTCGCGGTCGCCGCCTTGCGGATCCACATGAATCCAACCATAGTTGGGCAAGTACACTTGACACCAACGATGGAATGTTTCATCCGACGACGCATCATCGCCCCGCACAACAACAGATCCTGCATATCTTGCGGGCAAACCTGCGGCGCGGCACATCGAGATGAATACAAATGCGTACTCACTGCACGAACCGTTGCCGCGAGCCAAAACTTGCGGCGCGACGTTCCAACCGCCGGACAATTCATACACCAAATGCTCGCGCACACATTTGTGAATCCGGCGCATGATCCAATAGGGATTCGTCTCCGCCCCGACGGCATCTTTCACCGCATTCTGAATTACCGGATCAGTCAGCCGGTACTTGTCTTCATCCACAAGATAGGCATCCCGCACATCCTTCGGAATATTCTTCAGTGCACCGACCTTGTGCGGATAGACAAACCAGCGCGCATTCGAAAGTTCCGCCGTCATATCAGCGGTAATCTGTATGCGGGAGGCATGGGCTGGATTTTCAAGATGGAAGTGCGCGACATTCTGCCCCCAACGATCCATCAGAATGTCCGTGGGAGGAATGCTGTAATTGGCGCAGCTGATGATCTTCTGATTGGGAAGGTCGTGCGGCATCGCGATATAGACATCCAGCGAAGGAACATCTCCGGGGCCGTAGTTGCGGAATTCGTAAGTCAACAGCAGATCGAGCGTCTGCGGACTGGAGATTTTAACCGAAATGGAATCATCCAATGAAAGGCGGTAAATGAGATCGTCTTGGAAATCCACATTCCAGAGTACCTTGCCGTCCGTTGCCAGTCCGCGCGCATATTTCCCCGGTGCATCCACGGCCAACACGACCTCGCCATGCTGCGGATCGAACAGATAAATTTTATCGTCGCGGCGATCCGCGCACCACAAATATCCGTTCCACCATGTTAAAGCTGTTGAACCGTTGGACGGTGCCGGAAAAGTAACAATCGTCGTGCCGTCTTCCGTGGACACCCGGCAAATCTGATTCTGGGAACCGTCTACCAGCCAAAGATCCTTGCCGTCCCACGCCAGACCTTGCGGATTGGAAACGGGACACTCCAGATTCCGCAGAGTCAATCCGGTTGCCACATCCCATTGCGAAATCCGACTCTCTTCGCCGTCCACACACCAAAGGTATTTTCCATCCCAAGTGATGGCTCGAAGATCGTAACCGGGGGCGGGCAGTGCGCGATCCACGCGGCCCGATGCCGGATTCACGGCGTAAACCGTATCCGTCAAGCGGTCGGCAACCCATAAGTGCTGTCCGTCCCAAGCCAAGCCGGTCGGTGTCCGGCACGGACTGGGAAGGGATGAAAGAGTATCGCCCGGAACCGCCAGGGCGATTACGGGCAATACGAATAAAATCCAACTAAAGAAAGCACGCAAACATCGAAGGTCTCTCACGCCAACCTCCTCTATTTGAACAAGCCTTATTTCGTTTTGGTGAGCTGATCCAGTTCGTTAACCAAATCTCCCAAATAGCGGGTGCAGGATTCGAACGGAGCCGGCGTCGTCATATCCACACCGGCATCCTTCAATAAATCCACCGGATGCTTGGAGCTGCCGCTTTTGAGGAAGTTAATAAATCGTGTGGTCACGCCCTTCTTCGCAGAAACACCGGCGGCTTCATCGCGAATATCTTTGGCCAAGGCCACGGCGGCGGCATAGCTGGTGGCATAAGTATACACGTAATAGACGCGGTAGAAATGCGGGATGCGCGCCCATTCGACATTGGAAAGATCTTCATACTCCAGCGCCGGGCCGTAGAATTCGCGGATCAAGTCGCCGTACAATTTATTGAAGCCTTCCGCCGTCAGCGGTTCTCCCCTTTCGGCCATTCTATTCGCTTCCAGTTCCCATGCCGCAAAGATCGTTTGCCGGTAGAAGCTGCCGCGTGCCGAAGCGAGATTCTGATCGAGCAGATATACCAAGCGCTGCTTGGCCGCATCCTTATCCTTGCCTTTCGCCTTGCGATAAGCAGCGCGGGCGTCGTCCAGCAGCTTCATATTCATGATCGTTTCATTCGTGGTGGACGCCACTTCGGCGTTGAAATAGGCATAATCGCGATTGGGATACGGTTGATTCTTCTCGGAATAGAGGGTATGCATCGAGTGGCCGACTTCATGCGCAATCGTGCTGATGTCTTCCAGAGTGAGTCCCTGTTCCGAATCGAAATTATACAGCATATAGGGATGCACGCCGTAAGTCGAGCTGGAATAGGCTCCGCCGCGTTTGCCGTCATTGGCATAGACATCCACCCAGCCGCTTTTCGCATCGAGACCGTGAGTGATATCCGCAATGTATTCTTTGCCCAGCGGCTTCAAAGCATCCGTGACCATCGCCACGCCCTGCTCCCACGTGTACCGTGCTTCGTCTTCCTTGACCAGACTCACATAGTAATCCCAATGGCGGTAATGATCCAAACCCAAAACACGCTTGCGGACCTGTTCATATTTGTGAAGCGGCGCTACGCCCGCCCGCGCTGAATTGATGAGACTCAGATACACCGCTTCGGGAACAAATACGGAATGGAGAGCATGCTGCAGCGTATTGTCGTATTTTCGCACGCGGCTCAAAAAAACATTCTTTCGAAGATTGCCCGCCATTAATGCGGCCAGAGTATTTTCATAAGCCTTATAGCCGTTCCACACACCCCGGAAGTACTCCTCACGGATACGGCGATCCTGGCTGACACGCCAACTCGTCCAGCCTTCATCCGTTATTTGAACCGAATCGCCTTTCTCATCGAGAAGGTATCCCCAGCGCATATCCACGTTAGTCATCTTTCCGAACACATCCGCTGCCGTTTCGGTGATATTCCCGGCCTGAGCCAGTATCTGCTCTTCCGGCTCGGACAGTGTATGCTCCTGCAGCAAAAACATATCTTCATAGGTCTTCCGATACGTCTGAAGAGCGGGATTCGCGTCCACCCAGTGCATGAGCGTGGCGCGGGGAATCGTGAGCAGTTCCGGCTCGAACCATGATGTTTTTTCATTAAAAATCCGGCTCAAGTCCTCCATTTGCTGGCTGCGACCCACCCATTCCGCATCACCCATATCCACGTGAAAGTGATAGGAGCAGTACGCTTCCAGCAACTCATACTTGATTTTGAGCTGTTCGCTGAGTTGGTTGTAGGCGATCAGGCTTTCCGCCGGATTCTTGGCCGATGGGCCGGAAAACTGACCTTTGAATGCGGCCAGTGCATCTAAACCAGTACGAAGGGCTTGGACATCCTCTTCCCATTTTTGAACGGTTGAATAGATGTGCTCAGGCTTCCATTTATACACATCCTGAATTTGCGAACGAGGCACGGCAAAAACGGATACACATACGGCCGCCATCAACAGTGCGGCAAGAAACGGAGTGACTACACGGAACTTCATCTTTCTTCCTGCGTGGGTGAACTATGGAGATGGATTGTAATTTCGGAATCGGAGGACACGAAAGGTGCAGCCGTCAATTACTGCGGCTGCGCCGGCGAATCGCCAGCATTAAACCAGAGAATAAGGTAGAGGGCGAAAGCCGCGCCATGACTTGGCGGAGCGCCACCGCCGGTTCCAATGCGGGATCAGCTAACCGGGAGTACAGCAGTCCGGCAAGCAGCCATGAACCCGTCGCCCAAATCAGACCGGCAACAACATCCAGAACAAAATGCTGCTTGACAAATAAGGTGGAAACGGTAATCGCCGCCGCAATGCTAAAAAGAACGGCGTCGCCGAATTGGTTCAAACGCTGTTTGCGAGACATCAAATAAACCAGCCAGGCGAAGAACACATGCAGGCTCGGGAGTTCAGTGACCGCCGGCTTGAAATCCAACCAGTATATGAAGCCCAGCAGCTTTTCGGATATGGAATCGCCCAGCGGTACGCGCGGCATCGCTACCGGATAAAGAATGTAAACCACGAAAGCCGTGATATTCGCGATGGCCATCGCAATCAAACCGCGATTGTAACGGTGCCAGTCCACCGTAACAAACAGCGGAACGAAAGGATAGATGTAACAGAATGCGTAAGCCCAGACGAATTCCGGAATGAGCGGGATCTGCCGATCAATGAATCCGGTCAGGTCAATAGTGGGCAGGGTCTTGACATAGTGACCCACGATTTCATAGGCCGCAAGCCAGATGGCATAGACCACCACCGAGAGCTTGACGTAGTACTTCCGCTGAGAACTCATTGAAACGCGGTTAATCCGGTAATAATGATCGGGTTTGGCCGTCACACGTCAAAGAAATTTAACAAGATATTTTTGAAAGCGCAAGAAAACCCGGCGGAGTGTCCCCTTTGATTGGCTAAGGTGAACATGCAAAAATGGGCTGACCATGGCCAACCCACTGTTTATCAGAAACATCGAATTAATATCTGATGAGTGTGTTATGATTTGGCGGTGCGTCCCTGCCTTGGTCCTTTACACTCCAACAAGTAGAGATCATGGCCGTTAGTAGCGAACTCAATTTCAAGGGGGGTGTGAAAGGCTTTTACCAACACGTCAAGAATAGTGCGGATTTGCTGCACCAAAGGCGTGGACCGCACCATGCCGTCGAACGTGACAAGACATTGATCCTTGTCATATTCAAAACCGAGCGGTGAGAAAGGCACAGTCTGTCCATCGCGGATGGACGACATCACTTGCTCGATGCCGACAAACTTACGGCCGTATGATTTCAAAAAATCGTTCACGACCAGCGATTCAATCTGCGCGGATTCCAGATTGATGACGTCCATCATGGCCGTGTCACCGGCGTGCTTTCCGATATTTAAAATCGTCAGCAAGCGCGGTGACTGCGACAGAGTATATTGCACGGACGAATCGTCTTCCGGTCGCGCGTTCATGCGCGTTCCCAAACCGAACACCAGCCGCAACATGCTTTCGCCGCGGATACCCGGAATATTTTCCGCCCCGCCGTAAGCATCACCGGAAAAAGCCGGAAGGAAGTACCGGCCAACGCGCATCCCCACCGCCTCTTGAATCAGAACTCCGACATCCTCCTCAAAATCAATCAGACCGCGCTCGGCACGGAATTCAATCGGCTCGGCGGCGAAAACGGATGCGTACACTTCCGCAATGCCGTCCAACACCGCTTTCAGCCTTTCTTGCTTTCTGCCGTATGGCGGAATGAAGCGACTGACATACTTGCCGCTGAACTCCGCACCCAATTGATCCTCCAACAGACTGGAGCCGCGCACAACCAGCGGCACATCCCCGAAATCATCCAGCGCCATCGCCAGACCGCGAACGATTTCCGGCGGAAATTGCGCATGCCGGAAAAACTGCGCCACCAACGGATACTCCTGACGAACCTGATCCAGCTTTTTATACTTTTGATCCATCAGGTCTTCAAGATTATTATAGCATAAAAAAGCGAACAGGCAGTCCGTGGTGATGTACCAGCTCTTGGGGGTCTTGATCTTGCGCAGTTCCGGATGTTCGCCGCTCTTTTTCTGCAGGATATGCGACGCCAAGAACAGCCGCGCACCTTTCGCTCCTAATTTCCCGTGACTTCCCTGTAAATAGACCATGCGGCGGATCAAATCATAAAAATCATCCTTTGCAATATAATCTTTAGCTATCTTCACGAACTCCAATTGATCGGAAAGGAATCTTTGGATCAGATGCACATGCGCGGCCTTGAGCAGCCAGTCGGAAAGCTCCACTCCCTGCGCGGCGCAATGACTGAGAAAACGAATGGCATCTATCGTCTCGCGCAGTGTGCTGTCGGGATTGGAAATCGTGCGGGCAAAGTAGCTGCACTTATCTTCCTGCATCCAGCGATGCAGGCAGGTAAAAACCTCGTCATCGCTCAAACTGGTGGAAGCCAGCCGGAATACGTCTTCACTGAACGTAATCGTATCCTCGCGGCTTCGCTGCACGGGCATCATGGCCGTTGTCGCGTCGTCGTCATCTTCGCGCTCGGCGTGCACGCCCAGCCGTTCCATTATGGAGTCCGCTTCCGCCATACCGCGCAGCCGTAAATGAACAAGCATTTTATGCGAAAGCCGAAACACAAGATCCAGATTCGTATTGCGCAGCAGCGCAATCAGGGTGCGCCAATCATTGGGCCGCTGCGCCGTGGATTCTTTTTTCTTCGGCGGAATATGTCCCAGATTGCGCAGCAGTTCGCGGTGCTCGATAAAATGACCGAGACGTACGGCGATCATCTCGAACAAATGCCGTTCATTATCATCAAAGAGCGCGCCGGAGACGAGTGGAACCTCCTGCGTGTAATAAACGAGAATATTCCCCGCTGCGCGATTCTGCACCCGGATCTCTTGCCCGTAAAACCAGCTTGTCTCGACCGCTTTTTCCGCCGCGAACGTTTGACCGGCATAGATGACGCGTACGCGGCACAGATCGGGAAAGCGGACGCACACCGGAATGGCTTTCGCCACTACCGTAAAAGCTTCCTCGAAATCTGTATCCAGTCTGTTGAGGACTTCCCAGATTCGGTACAGGCAATTGACCTGTTCGCGTTCAGCACTCACGCGAGTTTCCGGCTGCACAAGGTCCTCCTTCCGGGCTGTGAAAGGCATGCCGAGAAAAAGGGGGCGAGAACATGAACGTATCAACCTTGTCGGGCAAGCCCAAAAGGTGGACGGCCATGCTCCCGCCCTCCGAATTTTGCGCACGGCCGCTAAAATGACTGTGGCGGTCGTGCGTCATTTATCAGTGTGTCAGAAGTTGAGGATGTTCTCGACTTCCTTGGAATCCACGTCCATAATGTAGCGGATGCCGCTGATTTTCTCGGCCTCGTGAGTCAGCGCGGCAAGATCCTCGCGCGCAATGTGCGATAACGCAAACTTGCGGCTTCCGGCCATAAGCTGCCGCAGACCTTGCGCCAACCGCTCATAGTACGTGTAGAGACCGATGGCCCCCGTGGGCAGCTTTTCAAAAGCCTCGTCGCCCAACGTGTGCCGGAGTTCCGCTGCCGTCACGAAAATTTCGTTCTTCGTATTGCCGAAACGCTCGATGTAAACCGGCACTTGATTCTCGTCAATCGTCCGGCCAATCGTCTTGCCGACCATCGCCGCGGCGATGGGGCCGCGGGCCATGCCCACCAGCTTGACAAATGGAGCGCCGAGCGCTAAGCCTTTGAAGATTTGATCTTCAAACGTAAATCCTCCCGCTACGGCCAGCGCCGGAAGGTACTTGCCTTTATCGGCCAATTTCTTGGCGTACGAATAAAGCAGAGAATGCAGTTCCACCGGCGGCACACCCCACTCGTTCATCATCCGCCACGGACTCATGCCCGTTCCGCCGCCTGCGCCATCCACGGTCAACAAATCAATTTTATATTTGGAGGCAAACGCGATAGCGCGCGCTAAATCTGCCGGACGATAGGCGCCGGTTTTCAGAAAAACATACTGTGCGCCCGCTTTGCGAAGTTCCTCGACTCGTTTGGCAAAGCTTTCCTCAGTGACCATGCCCACGCGAGAGTGCCGTTCGAATTCCTTGAATGCATTGCGTTCAAAAGCTTTAATCACGTTGGGATCAGTCGGATTCGGCAGCACGATGTATCCGCGTTCATAAAGCATTTGCGCTTTCTTGAGGTCGTTAATCTTCACTTCTCCACCGATATCCTTGGCTCCCTGACCCCATTTCAGTTCGACGACCTGCGCGCCTAATTTTTCGATAGCGTATTCCTGAACGCCCAGGCGCCCGTCTTCCACGTTGGCCTGCACGATGATCGCGCCGTAGCCATCACGCATATGACTCGTATAGAGTTGGACGCGGCGTTTTAAGTCAACAGTATCCACGACCCGACCGTTCTTGAATGTGGATTGCGGATCCATGCCGACCACGTTCTCACCGATGGTCAAACCCGTGCCCGCCAGAGCCGAACCGATAGCCAAGCCTTCCCAGTTGTTCTTGGCAATGTTCGTAGATCCGATGCCGGGAATAATCCACGGCAAACGGAACTTTATGCCATTTTCATGTCCGAATTTCACTTCCAGATTCACGGCCGGGAAGATGGCTTTGTCACTGTCGGCCTCAATGCCGTGAGCGCCCACGGCCGTTCCCATAATGTTGAAATGCGAGTAGTCCACCGGGTAGGTCTTCTCGGCCGCCGTGGTGATAACGCCGAACGGCTGCGGATAGATGACTTCGTGTCCGCGGAAAGCGGACTTGCCGATTTCGCACATACCGATGCAGCCGTCCACACAAGTCACGCACATGCCGGAAGCCGGGACGACAGAACCTTCCGTCCGGTTCTTGGTGAGGGTCGCGGCGGAGGAATTGACCCTCGAGAGCGTCATAGACATTACGGTCTCCTTCCGATCTGTATCTATTTCTTAATTTCGTTTAATCTCACATGCGACACACGGCGACATGAAGCACATCATGTCGTCGAACGGATCCTTGACCACGCAGGGCGGGCTTAAATTCGCGCAGCCGCCGCAAATCGCCTTTTCAGGTTCGGTGTATGTGCAGCGCAATTGGCAGGCGGGACAAACGTAAATGCAGCCGCCGCACAGCCGGCACACATCGGAATGAACATCGAAGGGAGTTCCGATACTCCGAGTCTCCCCGCGTCCGCGGAATCCGATGGCGTGCGCCATCATCTGTTCTTCGCACATCCGAACGCACAGCCCGCACAAAATGCAGTCTTCGTATTCCTGCCTGAAACGCTGCTTTCGCACTTCGTGCGCCGAAGCCAAATCCTGAATCACTTTTGACTGCGGACACGACGCTAACAGCAGTTCGAGAACCATCTTGCGCGCACGCACCACCCGGCTCGACGCCGTGCGCACCTTCATCCCTTCTTCCACGGGATAGGTGCATGACGAAACCAGCCGCGCCTTCGGACCTTCCCCGATTTCCACCACGCAGAGACGGCACGCCCCATACGGAGAAAGCCCTTCCATGTGACAGAGAGTGGGAATCGGAAATCCGAGGAATTGCGCCGCCTCGAGAATGGTGGATCCGCTTTCAACGGAAACCTGCAAGCCGTTGATCATCAAAGTGGTCATACGAGTTGCCCCCTTTCCACGGGTTTCTCTGCGTGAGCCTGATCTTGAGTAAACTCCAGATCACAGCGCAAACACCGCCGGGCTTCGCGTTTGGCGTCGTCCTCGGTCAGCGTTAACTCGACCTCATCGAAGGAGCGGCGGCGCGCCTCTGCGTCAATGGCCGGCGGTACCGAACGATCCGTTTTGCTCATCTCTGTTTCGCTTAACATGACCGGTTCCACATAGACTTCCGGACGCCGTCGTTCCGACATCGCTTCCAGAGATAAACCTTGCAGATAGCGGTCAATCATGCGCGCCGCGCGTTTACCCGCGGCAATCGCTTCCACCACGGTATTCGGCCCGGTGACCACGTCGCCGCCCGCGAATACTCCGGGACGACTGGTCGCTAAGGTCACAGGATCAGCCACCAGCGTTCCCCAATCGCTGATGGTAACGTCCATTTCGGCCATGTAATCAATATCGGGAACGTCTCCAATCGTGACAATCAATGTGTCCAGAGAAATCTGATGCTCGGTGCCCGGAAGGGGTACGGGATTGCGCCGTCCCCGCTTATCCATTGCGCCGAGTTTATTGCGAATGCATTCGATTCCGGATAACTTTCCGTCTTTGGATAGAATTTTCACCGGCGCGGTGAGCGTCTCTAATCCGATTCCTTCACTGATCGCGGCATCCACTTCTTCGCCGAGCGCGGGCATTTCATGGCGCGTACGGCGGTAGAAAATGGTGACGCTTTCCACACCGGGCTGCCGAAGCGCCGTGCGCGCTGCATCCACCGCCGAATCGCCGCCGCCGATGACTCCCACCCGTCCCCGCGCCAGCTTTTTGCCTTCGAGATTGAATGCTTTCAGGAATTGAATGGCCGGATGCACGCCGTCAATATCCTCGCCTTCTACGTTCAGCTTGCGGCTCTTGTGCGCACCCATCGCTAAAAAGATAGCCTGATAACCCTCTTTCAAGAGCTTGTCCACGGTAACGTCGCGGCCGAAACGCGCGTTGCATTTCAACGTGACATTGCCGTCAATCAGACTTTGAATTTCTTTTTCAATCGTCTTGCGCGGCAAACGATAGGACGGAATACCGCTGACCAGCATGCCGCCCGGCCGGTCGTCCGATTCAAACACGGTGGATTTATAGCCTAACAGCGACAGATAATGCGCCGCCGTAAGCCCGGCCGGGCCGGATCCGATAATTGCGATCTTCGCCGCATCGGAACTTGCCGCCCGCTGCGGCTTCGCATGATATACCGACGGATCAATCCGGTCGGTAATAAATCGCTTGAGCGCGCGGATGGCGATGGGTTGACTGCCCACAGTCCCGCTTTTACAGCGGCTTTCGCAGGGATGGCTGCATACGCGCGCGCAAACCGAAGGAAACGGATTCGCTTCGCGAATGGCAACGTAGGCGCTCTCATATTCCCCGCGGGCAATGTGCGCAATATAACGCCACGCTTCCGTACCGATAGGACACGCCGATTGACACGGTGCTCCCACCAATTCCTTGCACACGAACGCGTCGCAGCGCTGCTGTACCACATGCCGCAGATATTCTTGGCGGAAGTAGCGGAGCGTACTCAACACCGGATTGGCCGCCGTTTGCCCCAGTCCGCACATCGTGGTATCTTTAACGACATTCGCCAATTCCTCTAAAAGGTCAAGATGAGCAAGCGTCCCGCGGCCACAGGAGATGTCGTCTAAAAGTTCGTACATTCGCTGCGTGCCTTTGCGGCAGGTGAAGCACTTGCCGCACGACTCATCTTTTAAGAAGTGCATGAAGTATTTGGCGATATCCACCATACAGGTGTTTTCGTCCATCACGATCATACCGCCCGATCCCATAATGGAACCGGCCTTCGCTAAACTGTCGTAGTCTATCGGCAGATCGAATTTGGAAGCCGGAATACAGCCGCCGCTGGGACCGCCGGTCTGCACGGCTTTAATCGCCGCCTTGCCCGACGGGCCGCCGCCGATCTCATTAACGATCTTCTCTACGGTGATTCCCATCGGCACTTCCGCCAGTCCGGTGTTTTTTATCTTACCCACCAAACTGAAAATCTTCGTGCCCGTACTGGTGGTCGTTCCGCTTTTCGCGAAAATATGGCCGCCGTTCTCGATAATCAGCGGCACGTTCGCCCAGGTTTCCACGTTATTAATAGCGGTCGGACAGCCGTTAATGCCTCTCTGCACCGGATACGGCGGGCGCTGTCTCGGTTCTCCCATTTTGCCTTCAATGGATCGAATAAGCGCCGTCTCTTCACCGCATACGAACGCGCCCGCGCCCTTGACCATTTGAATATCAAAGGAAAATCCGGTTCCGAGAATGTGATCGCCTAACACTCCAAGTTCGCGCGCCTGCCGCAAGGCGATCAATAAATGCTTGATAGCCAGCGGGTATTCAGAGCGCACGTAAATCACACCTTTATTTGCGCCGGTCGCATAGGCTCCGATCAACATGCCTTCAAGAATGCTGTGGGGATTGCCTTCGAGCACGCTGCGATCCATATAAGCGCCGGGATCGCCCTCGTCCGCATTGCAAACCAGATATTTGCCTTTGGGATGGGTTTTCGCGGCCAGCATCTCCCACTTGGCTCCCGTCAGGAAACCGGCGCCGCCGCGCCCGCGAAGACCGGAAGTTTTCATTTCCCCGATTACCCATGCGGGATCGCCTTTCTTGAGAACCATGGCCAACGAACGATAGCCGCCGTATTCGAGATAGTTCTGAACCCGGATGGGATCCACCTTTTCGTTGCGGCCAAGAATCGCCCGAACTTGAGTTCGGAAAAAAGGAATCGCCGCCTGGGTTTCCAGTGGTTTTCCCGTTTCGGGATCTTTCAGTAAAAGATCGGTCAACACCTCGCCGCGCGCCACCGCTTCCACCACTTGCGCCATCTGATCCATGTTCAGTTTCGGGTAGAACGTGCCGCGCGGTTCGACGAGCACCGACGGCTCCATTTCGCAAAAGCCGTGGCAGCCGGTAATCCGCAATCCGATTCGCGACGTCAGACCGCGTTCGAGAATTTCGCGTTTGGCGATGCGAATCAAGTCGTTGGCTCCGCTGGCCTGACCGCAAGTTCCGGCGGGAATCACAATCGTCGGGCGATTGGGATCGCGCTGACTCGCCAGCCGCTTCTGCATTGCCAGTAAAGAGTCAATGGATGGTAGTCGTTCCATAAAGTAGTCCCGTCTCTATTTACTCCGCAGTGTTCTTCGAGAACACACTGGGGAATTGTTTCTCAGACGATATCTGTTTCCAGATCAAGCATATGAAAACGGCAACCGCGGCGCGAGCAGATTTGCACAATGCCGCCGTCGCTAATCATGAGCGGCACCATCGGCGCTTCGCACACTGGACAAGGTCCGGCTCCGGTCAATTCGGTGTGGCAGTGCGGACAGAAAAAGTTCACCACGACGTCGGGGGGAATTTCGTGCTCCGATTCCACAACCGGACTGCCGTACAGACTCGACAGCCGGATCCACCCGTGAGAACCGTTGAATGCGGCTGTTACGCGCACGGCCGGATAGCCGTCAATTTTATGCGCGGTATCCATCAGACTATGATTGCACCGTGGGCAGCTCAATTCCACCGGAAAGATGCGCTTATCGTCTCGCACACCCGTTTTTTTCAGACCGGCGCGGGTTTCCTCTAAAATCTCCTTCACCTTCACGGGGCTGACATTCGAATAATAATGGCCGTCCACCACCACAATTGGGCCTAACGCGCAGGCTCCCAGACAGTTCAATGTCTCCAGAGTGAACTCGCGATCGGCTGTGGTGTCACCGGCTTTAATGCCCAGCACGGAGCAAAATTTGGCGGCAATGGCCGGTCCGCCGCGCACATGACACGCTGTCCCGAGACACACGGAGATGAGATGCTTGCCGCGAGGCTTGAGACTGAACGCACGGTAGAACGTGGCCACTCCGTAAATGTCCACCAGCGAGCGTCCGGTCTGTTGCGATACCAGTTGCAGAGCATCCGCCGGCAGATAACTATAGCGGGCCTGAATGTCCTGCAGGATCGCGATCAGGCTCCCTTGGTCATTGCGGTGTCGTTCTACAATGCCCGAAATGTCTTCCGATTTCATTTGTTCACCACCATCCTGAAGGAAGTGTATCGGTCATTTCCAGAAATAACGTGTGGGATGAATCATCAGCGCCGGTGTCAAGAAACAAATCACAAATACTCTTCGCACACCCACACGCCGCCCAATTTACGGGCGTTCGTGCAGTATCCGCGACGTTCGCAATTGACGCATAATCCCATCAAGCGGTCTTCACCCTCGGCGGCCGCGACTCCGACGGGAACGGCTGATGGTTGGAGTTCATGTTCGTGAGTAAGACTGTCTTCATAGTTCTCGCAATAAAAAATCGCCTCTTCATTGCAGTTTTGACAATCCGGCCCGTGAATACAGGTGGAGCACAACCCCTGAACCGGACCTGACTTTTCGTCGGATGCCATGAACATGAATGACACCTCCCTGCTCCAGCGACTGACGTGATACGAACTATGCGGTCAATAATCCCGGCCAATGCGCGCTCGGTTTTTATTCAGTTCTGCGGGCTGTCAGCTTCAACTTGCCGAGCCATTTATTATAATCTGGGATATGACAGCATCAAGTAACAAAGCATTCCGTGTGCCAAGTTTCACAATAAGACACTTTCAGGAGAATTCTACGCAAATTCGATATTTTCCACTTTGTATCTTGAAAATAAACAGCCTAAAATATTTACGGAACAGAGACCGGGCTCGCATATAACGGGTTTTTGCGACTCGATAACGATTTACATTGCGGGGAAAAAAGAATCGGCGGGGCAAGACGCCCCACCGATTTGCAGTTGGCGGCATGTGCTGAGGAGAAATTCCTCAGTTGTTGATCCGGTAGTGCTTTAACTTTTCCCGTAGGGTTTTCCGGTCAATTCCCAGTACACGCGCGGCTGTGGTTTTATTGCCGCTGACGCTGGCCAGTACCCGTTGAATGTGATCAGCTTCCACGTCGGCCAGCGTGCGGTCTAATCCGTACTCGCGTGTTGCCGAATAACGCATCAGTGAAGGCAGATCGGTGATGTCTATGAGCGGCGCATCCGTCATTACGACAATGCGATGAATAATATTTTCGAGTTCCCTGACGTTACCCGGCCAGTCATAGTTTTGCAAAGCCTGTAAAGCGCGCTCCGAAAACTGCGGCACAGGCTTGCCGAATTCTTGCGCAAGCTTCGCCGCAAAGTGATGTGTGAGCAGCAGAATGTCATCGCCGCGTTCGCGCAGCGGCGGCAGCGAAATCGTAATAATGTTGAGACGGAAAAACAGGTCTTCGCGGAAACCGCCGCTCTTCACCATTCCCTGAAGATCTTTATTGGTTGCGGCAATAATTTTCACGTCCACTTTATTCGGTCGGGTCGCGCCCACCATACAAACTTCCTTATCCTGCAGCACGCGCAGCAGCTTCACCTGCAAAGGCAGGCTGAGCTCACTGATCTCGTCGAGAAAAATCGTGCCGCCTTCCGCCGTTTGAAAAAACCCAGCGCGCGACTCGGTTGCGCCTGTAAAGGCTCCCTTGACATGCCCGAACAGTTCGCTCTCCAAGAGTCCCTCGGGAATCCCGCCGCAATTGATCGGTATGAACGGCCCGGAAGCGCGCGGACTGTAATAATGAATAGCACGTGCCACTAATTCTTTCCCCGTGCCGCTCTCCCCCGTGATCAACACCGTGCTCTTCGTTGCAGCGGCTTTCATCAGTGTCACCGCCACCTTGCGCATGGATTCGGATGCTCCCATCAGACCGTACGGCGTTTCGGCCGCCTCGGCGGCTTGCTGCCCGGCCCGCCGTTGATTCAATTTGCTCAATGCGCGCTGCACCGCCCCGGCCAATTCATCATCGGTGAACGGTTTGGACAAATATTCTTCAGCTCCGCCCTTGATCGCTTCCACCGCTCCTTCAATGGAGGCAAAGCCGGTAATCATGACCACTTCCGTGTCGCGGAAGTTTTCGCGCACATGACGGATGAGATCCAATCCGCTCACTCCCGGCATCTTATAGTCGGTAATCACCAGATCCACCGGGGCGGCGTCCAGAGTGCGCAGAGCTTCGTTTGCGCTCGATGCCGTGTAAACACGGTATCCCTGCCCGCTCAGATTGCGTTCCAGTACTTCCAGAGTGTCCGGAGTGTCATCCACTACCAAGATCGTTTCACGGACAACGATGGCCATAATCTATCCCTTCTTCTCACTATTCCCGCCGGATAAAGGAAGTCGCACTTCAAAACGCGATCCCGCCCCGGGACTGCTCTGGACCTGAATTGTGCCGCCGTGCGACGTGACAATGCCATGCACAACCGAGAGTCCCAGTCCCGTTCCCTGCAAAACATCTTTCGTCGTGAAAAACGGATGAAAAATCTGGCGGCTTACGTCCGGATCCATGCCAATGCCGGTATCCTCCACGATCAGCAGCAGTGCGTCCGTTTCGCGCGCAGTTTGGATAGTCAATTGCCCGCCGCGCGGCATGGCTTGCATGGCATTTACCACCAAGTTGACAATCACCTGATTGAGCTGGGAAGGATCCGCTTCGATTTCCGGCAAGTCCGGCTTTAGTTGCAGCGCTAATTCTATTCCTTCGTTGCCGCAACGCGTTTCTACCAGACTTAAAGCATCCTGCACGACGTGATTAATTTGCACGAGGCTTTTCTTCGCGGGCATTTGCCGGGCGAAGATAAGTAGTTTCCGAACGATTTCGCGCGCGTGGAGAGAGATACTCACGATTTTATCGAGGTCGCTTGTTACACGAGCGGGATCCAAAACGCTCTTTTTCGCCAATTGAGCAAATCCCAGAATGCTGCTCAGCGGCTCATTAAGCTCATGCGCAATGCTCGAAGACAGTTTGCCGATGGTCGCTAAACGGTCGGCATGCCAGAGCTGTTCTCGCCGGCGAAGGGCTTCCGTTTCTTCGCGCTCAATAATTCCGGCAATTTGCCGTGCCACTTCGACAATCAGGCAGGCTTCCTCGTCCAGAAATGGATTCCCCGCGAATTCGAGTTCACCCGTAATATAAACCACTTCGACACATCCTCGTTTTCGGCCGTCCACCATGACGTCCGCTCTCTGCGATTTGCCCTCTTCCCGCCAGTTCGGAGTTTGAAACGCCGTCCCGTCGAGTTCGATTTTCGCCGCGGCGATCTCCGGATGCTGCCAGGCCAAGGGGAGCAGATGAACGATGCGCTCCAGTTTTTCCTCGCGCGTCCATTCCGCTGAATCCGCGATCTGCATCATTCCATACAGGCATGTCAGCTCTTTCACTCGTTCGCGCAAGGCCTCCTGCGCGCGACGATCCGCGGCTGCGAATCCGAATGTCTGCGCGATGGTCTCAAAAAGCAGAATATCGGCGGCATCAAAATGCTCGGTTCGCTCGCTGGCCAATAAAACGAATCCGGCGTTCCCGCCGCTGATCGCAAACGGAATCAACAGCAGCGAACGGCAAGGCTCCGCACCTTCCAAATCAATGCACTGAGTAAGACCGGGATGCAGGCCGAGAAACTGCGGCGTCTCTGACGTATCGTTCAGCCAGAAGCTGCCGCCGGATGTGAAGCAATCCAAACCGCCCGGATACGTACGCGTCAGCACCATGCGCGCGACGTTGCCGAGCGCGGTACCATGCGGCAAACCGAGTGTGGTAACAATGTCTTCGGAAGGGGAAAACAACTCGAAACGCGGCAGGATATAAGAACGGCGGGAGGCGGACCAACGGTAGATGGTGTCACCGTCGCGGTGGCGGATATCCAGATAGTCGCAGCCGGAGAAGTCCAGCAGCATGGCGGAGACTTCGCGCAAAAAGGCCGCGCGCGGCACACCCCGGCCCGCACAGCCTAAGATGCTGCGGGTCAGTTGGAGGAAGCTGGCTGCCCGTTCCGGTTCCGGAATCGGCAGTGCTTCCCAGGCCGAGCTGTCGAAGCCGCCGTGCATGCAGAGCCCTCTCTTCGTGCGCCGACTGGGAACAGAGGAGATGCAGTCCTACCCAAGTGGGGCATTTTGCACCATCAGCAATTTACTACAGCCTTCGACAGAAAGCAAGACCGCATGAACAGGTTTGATTCTTTCTTGGGAAGCCAGAAAAATGGAAAATATTAGTTCTAAAATAACAGTGAGTTGACATAGTCAACTCGTTATCTTTCACGGTATAATCTGTCATCACGAAAGCCGATTCGGCCTGAAGAATCACTTAAAGTCTTTTGCGCGGCGGGACATATCTGCGTATACCCATATTCCGCTGAGTCGCACGCCTCGTGCGGCCGGAATGCAAACAGCCTAACGAATGTGGATCACTTCTAATGTCTCGTCTTTCGGGCGGGTGAGGCGCCCGCCTCGGCGGATATCGGATTATCGAGGGCGGCCATAGAAAGCCGCCCCAACCAAGCATTATTTCCCCCCGCATGTCCGCCGTAGGCGAGATCTCGCTCTGCAGACGGGGGGATGAAAGGGGGGTCACTTCATCAGCACAATCTTCTGCGTCCGCGTTTCCTTTCCGGCTTCCATACGGCAGAAATAGACTCCGGACGCCAACGCGCTGCCGTCGAAACTGACGCGATGTTCTCCCGCCGTGCGCATCTCATCCAATAGTACAGCCGCCTCGCGGCCTAAGACATCGTAGAGACGAAGCGACACACGCTGTGTCACGGGTAACGTGAACTCAATTTGCGTCGTGCCGTTGAAAGGATTCGGATACGCGGTCAATAAACAAATATTTCTGGGTACCGATGCTTCAACTCCCGCAGATAAATCTTCACGCCAATAACGATAGATGAGATGCACGTCTGAACTGCCGATTCCTACATAGTAGAAAAGATGCCTAACGCCGGCAGGAGAAACCGTATACCCCAAGGCAAGAAGATTTCTCTCGGTTCTTCTGACTAAAACCGTATCAGTAATCAGCTGAAGTGACGGCAAGCGATACTTCCGAAAATGCAGTGCCCATGTATTCCGCACCGAACAGACGACGCTGACAATCGAGTCACCCTCGACGGCCGCAAACGAGCCGCAGCTCCCTAAACTGAGTTCCGCTATCCGTTGATACGAATATCTGTGGATCACATGCAAATGATCCGTACACATGTTTTCGGGATACGTAGCAAGAAAAACGAGCAGGGAATCACCGGCAGGCATGATTTTCGGCACTGCATAGTATTCCCCGGGATTCTCGGGAGTAAGACTGTGGTAATCACCCACGCTTTGACTGTCTATCGGGGTAGAAACGCTTATTCGTTTGGTGTAGATTGGATCTCCACTCGAACGTTGACGCCACACAAGTTGAAGCGAATCACTATAACCGACAAAACCGGAGATTTCATCAGATATATCGTTTTCACGGCGCCAGATAATCGAACCATCCATGAGCCGGTATCCTCCGGCATTCTCCACTATAGCTCGAATCTGCCCCCAATTATCCGGATCCGGGTAGACAAAAACGATGCTTCGCGTGTTTGTAATATCCAGCAGATAACCTAAATCGGAGAAAGTCCCAAGGGTTCCCCAGTAACGTAACGAGCCAAGCACACTGCCGTTGATGATAACTCGCGACCGAAAGCCGTACGCATAACCCGAATCAAGTTCCTCCCATTGCCACATTGCCATGAGAGAATCTGTTCCATAAAGAATGAGTTGTGGACGCCTTGCACTTACATCGCTGCTGTCGTTCAGCATAACTGCGTCTGTAATCTGATGACCATGATCATCAAATTGAACATAGTTCAAACCCTGCCTGGTAAACCCCGATCCAGAATGTAGAAACGTGGACTGATAAACGAGATGCAGTGTCTCTGATGAATCCGCTGCAACAGCCACTTCTGCCGAACCTCCGCTAATACCGGGAGCGTTTTGCCAGATAAGAATTTCCGGACTCCAATCGGAGTAAACAGGGAAGTTGAACACTATAAATAGCAGAAGCAGAGTAATGAATATTCTCTTAGAGATGTGCATCGTGATTCTCAAATTGCTCGCTGTTGTCGGTTTTTTTACCGGTCCGCAAAGCGAGATCTCGCCAAAGGCGGACAATGGCTCTATTCGTTAAACAATGCGAATTCATTCCACAATCCGGAGCGACTTCCGATTGCGCGCTAAGGTCAATGCCTCCGTAAATTCGGAAGCGGTCAGGCTGCGATTAAGGGGAGGAAACCTGTCTGCCTCGTGGCAGGGATCCATCAAATCGTATGAGGACTGCAAAAGGTCAGTCATAACGATTCTTCAGGCCGCAACTCGACCACAGTTGCACCCCAACCGGAAGCGTCTCCGGCCAGCGAAAACGAAATCACATCCGGCAGCCGCTTCAGAATCGCATGTACGGTCTCGCGCAGCGCGCCCGTGCCTTTGCCGTGAATAATCCGCACGGAATAAATTCCTTTCGCGCGGCACGCGTTTAAATAGTCCGGCACCAGATCCTTCACATCTCGCGGATGAAATGTGTGCAGATCCAGCGTGCCGTCAATCGGAATCTCAACAGGGTCGGGTTCGTCGTTCATGAGAATTTCAGCGCTGCTTCCAGAAATCGAAAGAGCGCGCCGGTACGAACAGATCCACACCGACGGCTAATTCGGTTCCGGGATTTTCGATGCGGTGTGGTTCATTAGCGGCAAACCATGCTGAGTCACCGGGACCTAAGACGGCCTCCTCACCCGCGCCGTTTACGACTTTCATCTGACCTTTCAGAATGATCGAGACTTGTTCATTCGGATGCGTGTGAAGAGGCGACGTGTGTCCGACAGGTTTTTCGAAATACTCCGCCGAAATTTTCGGACTGCCCGCAAGGCTGACGCGCTTCCATCCCGGTTCCGGTTGATAGGTCTCGCCTTCGTTTACTCGAATTACTTTCATGGTATACCTGCTCCGATGGTTTTACTCGATCAATTTGAGAGATTTCCTCTGTAAGGCTTCCGCCCGCGCCGCCAGATATTCTTCGGATTGCAGGGGTCGACTGAGCGATTTGACACTCGCCGCTTTGTAACACGGGCGATACTGCGCCATGATGTTGACATAGACCGGACCGGGAATTTCGGATTCGAGAAAATCGAATATCTTGCCGCATTGGCCGGTGTCTTCGGGCAGCACAAGATGTCGAACCAGCACGCCGCTGATAGCCACACCCTGCTCATCACGAACCAGCGGCCCGACCTGCCGGTGCATTTCCTTTACCGCCGCCTGATTGTATCGCGGATAGTCCACGACATCCGAATATTTTTGGCCGATGTCCGCATCGGCGTACTTCATATCGGGCAGATAAATGTCCACGATGCCGTCCAGTAATTGCAGCGTTTCTAAAGAATCGTAGCCGCCCGTGTTGTACACAAACGGCAAACGCAGCCCTTGTTCAATCGCCTTCAGGTAAGCGTCCATGAGCAGAGGAACGACATGCGAAGGAGAAACGCAATTGATGTTGTGGGCTCCCATGTCACTGAGTTGCAGCATAGCCGTTGCCAAATCATTTGCGGACATCGTCCGCCCTTCGCGACCCTGACTGATTCCCCAGTTCTGGCAATAAACGCAATGCAGATTGCAGCCGGACGCAAAAATATTGCCTGAACCACGCGTGCCCGAAATCGGATACTCATTTCCGTGATGCAGGCCGATCGTGGAAACGATCAGCTTGTCGGCTATTCCGCACTCTCCGGCTTCGCCTTCGCGCCGCGCAACCATGCACTGCCGCGGACAAAGCGTGCACGGATCGAGAAGATCGTACAGCTTAGGCAACCGTTCGCGCAACAGACGTATGCGTTTTTCCGGATCATTAAACATGGTCGTCCCGATATCTGAAATACCAATGAACTCAGATCAATCCGGTAAGAATATACGACCGTGAAAATATGAAATCAAGGCGAATCAAATCTGTAGCTGGTGCACAAATGTGCAGTTGCCAACCAATGAATCTCGGCGAGGCTTCTGCGAACTTGACTTACTTCTTCAGATGTATTACCATAGAGTAACCGCAAGAATGCGGCAACTTACTCTTTATCCTGATAAACGGAGAAACCGCCATGAAGCTCCGAATCCTGTTTGCCGCCGTTTTCTGCTGGATATCCTTAGCATCGGCGCAAACCTTTCAGGACTTTCTTAGCCGCGTAAATGCCGTACCCGAAGGCGAACGCGGCGCTATTGTGGACAGTTTTATCACCGCTGTCGGAATCTTTCCCTGCATCGAATTCGACACAACCGTTCACTACGTCTATCGCGGTGCGGCGAACTCCGTCACTGTTCCCGGCGATGCCAACAACTGGGATCCTGCTTCATTCCCGATGACGCGGATTACCGGAACGGATTTCTGGTACTATACCCGCAACTTCGAATCGGATGCGCGACTGGATTACAAATTCGTAACAAACGGCACGAATTGGATTCTTGATCCGCGCAATCCGTACACCTGTTCGGGCGGCTATGGCCCGAATTCGGAACTGCGCATGCCGGATTGGGTATCCCCGCCGGAGATCCGCACCTATCCGGAAATTCCCCACGGCACACTGCGGGATACTGTGCTGTTCAGCAGCGACCTCAATAATTCGCGCACGATTCGCGTTTATCTTCCGCCCGGCTACGATCAATCCAGCGACCGGTATCCGATCATTCTGTTTCACGATGGACTGGAATACATTACCCTTGCCAACACGGATGATGTGCTGGATTATCTCATCGCCCATCGCCGCATCCGGCCCGTCATTGCTGTATTTGTTCCGCCGGTGAACCGCACAGAAGAATACGCAGGCAACCGGATGAATCAGTTCACTGCGTTTGTCGTCAATGACGTATTGCCGTGGATGGACAGCCGGTTTCGCACGTTGACTGATGCGGAAAGTCGCGCAACGCTCGGCGCGTCAAACGGCGGAAACATCGCGCTATGGCTGGGGATTACTCACCCGGAAGTCTTTGGCAATATCGCCGCCCAATCCAGCAACGTGCAGACTTCAATTTCCAACCGTTTGCAATCGGACCCACCTTTAACCCTGCGTTTCTATCTGGATATCGGAACCTATGACATTCCGGCCCTGATTCCGATGGTGAGAAATCTGGAGCAGATTCTCGAAACGCATGGTTACGAGTACCGCTATTTCGAATTCCATGAAGGTCACAGTTGGGGAAATTGGCGCGCGCACATTGACAACGCGCTCGAAATGTTTTTCCCCGGCGATTCCGCGGAGCATGTTTCTGAAGCGGGTGTTCCGCAGACCTACTCGCTGCTGTGGAACTACCCCAATCCTTTCAATTCGAGTACGACGATCGTATTTTCTCTGGCAATTCCTCAGCATGTGAGTCTGAATGTGTACAATATTGAGGGGCGCTTGGTCACTTCGCTGATAGACAGCCCAATGACCGCGGGAATTCATCAAATCCTCTTCAATGCCGCCGCGGAAACATCCGGAGTTTACTTTTGTCGGATGAAAACCGAAGGCGAATCCGCCGCGCGAAAGATGCTGCTTCTGAAATAGCCGCAAGAGTTCCATTCTAACATAAGCGGGCCGCTCTTTTTGAGCGGCCCGCTTGTGTTTATTTCCCGGAAAATTCGTTTACGGATGCACGGCCCGCACCGCATAGAATTTCTTCGCGGCATTGGTGGAATCGAAGTACGAATGAGTTGTCGTGGATCCGAGGTAAGTGCCAAGTTCCATAATGCTGTCAGGCAGCGTATGGGAGAAAACGTCAAAGGACATGCGCACTCCGCCCGTCCAGTACAACTGCACTCCGTAGGTAACCGGCACCACCGTCAGGCTGTCCGGTCCGACCAGATAATCATTGAACAGAATATAGCCCAGATCCTGCGGCGATGTTGTGCCGATGGTGAAGCTGCGGTCGGAAACGGACTCCCAATTCTGGTTCGTACCGTCCATGCGAATGAACTTGAAATAGTTCGTGCGGGGCGATCCTGTATCGAAATGCACGGTGTCTATCCACGTACCGTCGCCGGCATCCGTCATATTAAGCGCGCCTGCGCCCCAATTGGTGAAGCTGCCGGCAAGTTTAACACCAGTGATTGGATCGTTGATGAACTGCATATCGCAATGGAAAATCACGTCCATTGGCACACCCGTTACGTCGGGCAGCGTACAACTCGTGGTAATATCCGTCGTGTCGGGCAGCGAGAAAAAGACGTTTCCGCCCGGGGGCAGCAGCCAATTGCCGCTCATGTCCGTGACACCCCATTGATATTGCGGATCGCCGCCGTTCGGAACCAGTTCCCAAAGACGCGAGAAAACGTGATCCCCGGCGGTGACGTCTCCATGCGTACCATCATCATAGAGCTGATGGCTTCCACCCGACCACCCGTCGTCATACTCATGATAGAAGCTGAAAGAACCTTTGAAAAGAAGCCCGGTATACCATGCGGATGGATCCGTTACGGTAAACAACACGTCCGAATAACCAACGCCTGACCAACTGATCGAATCATCATCCGGATCAATGCTGTTCCCGGCCAGATCCTGAATACCCGGCAGAAGAACTGCAGAATATGTAGCGGTTGTTCCGAACCCCGGAGGTGCCGCTGAAAATCCTACTGTGGTTGACGTCGCATACCGGAATCCGATGAACGTCCAGCCGGAGAACGTATAATTCGCACCCAGATTGAGTGTGCTGATATTCATCGGTTCATCAAACACGATTTCGATTCCGGTACGGTCTATCTGTTTCACATGGTCAATGCCGGGAGGATCGGTGTCGGCATTGAGCGTTTGAATCGTATAGGCGAATTGCGTGTTGAATGTCCCTGCGCCGTTTGCCCAAGCACTTGGGAAATCTTCATCCGCAGGCAGACAGCAGTTTGAACCGTATTTTCCCCATTCCGGACGGAGCCACATGGATATATTCAGTACGGTTCCCTGTTCCGGCAATCCAATGTAGGACCGCCGTATCCGCATTTCCGTGAATTGGCCGCCGCCGCCGGCGCGATTGGAGTCGGCCAATTGAGTTTGCGACCAGCCCGTACCGGTCCACGTATTCAATCCCGTCCAGCCGATGTTCTGGTTGTCGGTGTTCCACTGAGCGACAATGTCATAATCGGGCAAGTAAGGCATGCCATACGTAACGCCGGCTGCACCCCACGGATCGGTCGTGCCGCCCGCGGCTGTGTTGCCGACGTCGAACAATACATGGGCATGAATGCTCGCGCCGTCACCCCATGGATCGTTGTCGGCATCAAAACCGAAATAAATGTACTGACCGTCATCCGTGACATACATACCACTGTCGAGATTGAAAGTGATAGGTTCTTGTAATGTCTGAGTGTTGTGGTCAGGCGTGGTACCCCAGCCGGCGTCCTTAACACCATCAATCGTCGGTGTGAAAGTCGGAACTGCCAACAGGTAACCCGCGCAGAGCATCAACGTCATACATGCGAGAACAAATCTTCTCATGGTTACTCCTTCGGAAACGCGGTTTTTGTCATCTTGGGCTCGTGAACGATTACGCGATTTTAATCTGACACGAGACGTGTGTGGCATCGTTATAATATACGCAAAAACTCCCTTTTGAAAAGACTCTCACGAATAAAATTTAAAGTTTTCCTGAAGATCCATTATTTGTATGTTCCTATAAATAGTGAAAATAGCTTTAGCTCAACACAAGTGCCCCACTTCAACAACGCCTATTGCTCTCCGTGAAGAAAAACGCCGATCCGTTGAAGCGGATCGGCGTTTTAAGGAAATTCGCCGAAAACATCGCGTAAAACCGCTATAGTTTCCAGGCAAAACCGAGATTGAGAAACATACCGCTCAGTTGATCTTCACTGTCGTTGTACTCATTCGCGATCAAACTGGGATTGTCCGCCGTTAACGTCTTCGTGAGCGCCATTTCATACGCGAAATGCGCGGAGAAGCGCGCCGTGAAATCGTAGCTCGCCCCGATCGTGACGTGATGTTCGATGATTGCCGGAAAAACCGAAAAGAGCGTGGATGTCGGCACGGGATTGGTTCCGTAGGCATACCCCAACCGCAGTGTGGTTTTAGGATTCAACAAATATTCCCCGCCCAAGCGTACCATGACCGCATCCGTCCATTCCAGCGGGAAATCCACTTCAAAATCGCCTGTGTTGCCCAGCAAGCGGTTGATGTTCGGATTTTCTCCGCCCTTCAATGAAAGCTTCATCTTGTCGAAAGCGTTTTTCCAGTTGATCCATTCGACGTCTGCGGCGAGATTGACTTTATCCGATGCCTTCCAACCCACGCCGATACCCAAAGATTGCGGATTGGTCAGTTCGGCTTCGAGATCATACTGCGCTATCATCCCTTGACTCGCGTCAATTCCGAGAGCCGCGAATTGCGCACCTACCGCACGCTGCGCGGAATCGGCTGATACGCTGTGCCCCTGCATATAGGCGACAACCTGCTTGGTGTAGGCGTCGTGAAATTGAGCGGTCATATCGAGATCGGCGGTTCCGTTCTTGAACGTCATCGGCGTGGGCGATGTGTAATTCAGGCCAAGGCTGAGCCGCTCATTCACTTTCCACGCAAATCCGAGCTTGCCGGTAAATCCCAACGCGCCTAAATCCGACATGGCCGCCGCGGATGTGACTTCGTCATAGTTCAAAGGCGCGTTCGCAAACATGTCGCCGAACGTGGCGCCCGGAACGGGATTATTCGTTACGCCTTTCATAATGGATGGCGGCAGCGAGTAGGGCATCTCCAGCTCCATCATCGCATACATTATATGAAGGGACGTGCCCACGGAGAATTTCGGCGTGATGTTGTAGGCGAAACTGGGACCTGCCTGCAGAATGGAAAACATCGAGTGATAAGTCTGCTTATCATAGCTGCCGTCCGTGTTGCGGAAGAGCGCGTGATTCAATTCGTAGTCGGCGCCCATCCCCCCTTGTGTATAGACTCCGAATCCCCACGTAAACTTGGGGCATTTGGATGAATGCCGCACGTAGCCGAGGCCGCCCAGCGGAAAGTAATTGCGATCGCCGTCTTCGTCATTTAAAGTGTTTTTAAAATGTGTGACCGGAGCAAGAACGGCAAAATTGACTCCGAATGATGTTCCGTCATCGAACGCGAGACCGCCCGGATTGGTCATCATTAAGGACGGGCTGTCAAAGACACCGATGCCGGTACCGCCGCGACCGTTCATTTTCGTACCGAAACCAATCAACCTTACTCCATTAGTAGCCATGGCGGTTGACGCCAGGAGAAAAAGAGCCAACGCTGTTGCAAGGGCTTTGCGGGTCATAGGCTAATCCTGAATGTTGGGAAATGGAAAGATGGTTGGAAATGTGTGGTAAAAATTACAGCCGGGGGCATGTGCCCCCGGCTGCCGAAAGGAATATCAAATGCCGGATTTGGCGCGAACCTCGTAAAAATAGCGCGTGCCCGGAAGAATATCATCGTCGTCGTATTGCGTGGCTGTGGTTTCGTCCACTTGCGCGTACGTTCCGAGCAGAGAATCCGCTCGATAGATAACATAGGACACCGCATTCGTAACGGGCTGCCATGTTAAGCGGCGAACTCCGCTCAGTTCTTGAATAACAAGCTGCAGCGGAACAGCCAGATCTCCCGTCAGAATATACTTAGGCCGTACTCCCATGAGCGGCATCGGCCCGGAAATATAGGGTTGATACAACCGATAAACCGACGTGAGCGTAATGTTGTTGCCGGTCGGATTATCGGTTGGAAACGCGCGAGTTGTGATTCGCGAATCTTCCTGTGTCAAGTGGATGTTGAAAGCGATCCCGCGCGGGTTGCCGATGGCCGCCCACGGAATACGAACTTCCGTGAACAAATTACCCGACCATCCGTTATAACTCGTTACAGGCGGAGTGCCCGGCCCCGGATACAGCCACTGCGTTCCGTTCCAGCGATTGAGCTGAATCTGATCCATACCGCCTTCAATCGCGACCTGATATTCGGGTCGGAACGGATTGGCAAATCCGACGCGATCCCAACTATCGCGGGCTGCGCCGTTGCCGGAGATTTGATTCGTATCTATGTTGATAAAGAAATCGCCCGTGGCTAAATCCTTCGGACAATAACCCACGTACAAGGCCAGTGAATCCCACGTCAGCCACAGGGTGTCCGTCCCGGCAAATAGCGTCTCGTTCGGACGGTCGAAATCCTTGACTCCATCAATCACGATGGTATGAGGGGTTACACCGGTAGGCACGTGCAGCGCCGCCGTTCGATTGGCAGCCAACACTTCATTACCGTTAAGATCGGTTACGTCGTCCGCAACAATGTTGCCGTTGTCACCCGTGGCAAGACCGGGATTAATAACCAGCCGCACGCGCCGCCAATCGCTTTGCCGGACCGCGGAAACCACGGAATAACTTCCGCTAAATCCCTGCATCGTCCAGTGCGCGATGTTCTGAGCGGAAGTCTGTTCCACCGCTTCCGTAAACGAGACTTCAACGATCGTGGCGTTGATATAAACCGCCAGCGTATCGAGGCGCGGCCCGAAATGGTCGAAATTCATCGTCTTCAAGGCTTCCAATTCGGCAATCCGTCCTTGAGTATCGGGAGCGGACGTCTCGCCGGCAAACAGCAGCCAGCCAAAACGATCATAACCGCGGATTTCCTCGATGCGCACCAGCGTTCCGCCGTCTTCGCGTGAATGGCTCGCTCCGCCGTTGCCCATGATGCAGACGCCGGTTGCGCCCGTGTTGGGATTTCGATAGCCCGCGTAGGAAACATCGGGAGCCCAAACGCGAGCCATATCCGCGTTCCAAATGAGATCCACTAAATCGGGTGAGAAACCGTTCTGTATATAGCAATCGCGATAGGCCGCGTCATAGCGAACGTCAAGATATGGCTGTCCGCTGCCCACGGCCACGGTTTTCACGACGCCACCGTAAGACAATCGAATTTGAGCGGTAGTATCGGTCACGCCGTCAATAGACAGCGCATAGAGATCATTCCGGTAATGCGGACTGACTTCCGCTAAAACGGCCTGATGGTTCTTGGAATTGGATTCGTCGTAATCTCCGTCGGTTTCCGCCCAATACGAGTTGCAGCTTCCGACTACCGAATAATTATAGCCGGAAGGTCCCTTGGCAAAAACCCATTGCGCGCGGCCGCCGATGGATTCAAATGCGGCGAAGACCCGATCGTTATGGATGATGATTTCGTCAATGCCGTCAATGTCAATGTCAGAGAAATATGCGTTGACCGGAATTTCATACAATCCCGCAGCCCAGCGGGCGGCCTCCGCATAAACCGCCGCGTTCTTGATGTGACTTGAATAGCGATGAATCCAATCGGATACCTGACCGTCTGTATGCCAGCCGGTCTCATGAAGATTGGTCATCATCACATACCAGCCGCTCTCGGAAAGATTATTGACGGGCGCGCTATTGACTTTAAGATAAGTCTGCCACCACGTATTGCCGTAGTTCCACTGCGGATTGTGCTGGTCGGAATGCGAAAGAGTCACTGCGAAATTGTTGTACCAACTGTTGTTGCTGCCGCCATAGCCGCCCGTTCCGCCTAAAAGCGGATACGTGCCGCAAGTAATATCCAGTGATCCGCCGTTGAAATCCGGATTGCCCAGCGCTTCATCCAGCTTCCAGGCTCCCACTGCCGGATAGTTGTCTCCCACCCAATTAATCACCGCCGTATAGTTCTCCAGACAGTTCGGGCAGCTTGGAGAGAAATCGGCCATTTCCGCGGCGGCTTCCCAATCCGTACCATATACAATCAAACCGTAGCGCGTAGTGGAGGAAATCTGCGCTTCGGCAGCGCCCGGATCGTAGTGCACGTTTCCCGTAAAGGAACCGTCAATGGGAATCACGCGCAGAGTGATGCCCACGCCGTTACTCATGGTGTGAATCTTGCGATCCCACCAGTAGTTGTCATCGCCGCAATGCGGATTGTCGTCCAAGATCACCGCATTCACACCATGCTGCACCCAATTGTCGCCGAGCCATAAATCCACAATGCCGTCATCCGGTTCATGACCGTTGGCCAGCCAGACACGCTCCGGCACCCAAGCCACCTGCGGAGCATAGCCGTACTGGGTGTTGACCATGTCATATTCGACGTTCACGGCCCAGTTGTTCATGTTATCCTGAACGAAGGGCATGATGTGCTGAGCATACGCCGACGTCAGCATGCAAACCCAGCCTTCCGTGATCCCGTCGCGCAGCCATTGATTGAACGTCGGATCGTACCACTCCGCCGCGGTAATCAGCGTGCCGGACATGTGGAAGTTGCCGGGGACATTGCGCAGATCGTGAATTTCGAGAACTTCGTCGAAGCCCTTGTCTATAGCGCCGCCCGTCCCGCGAAACACATCCGTATAGGTCAAACCTTGATTGCCGTGATTGACAAAAGCGCAATTGCCGGTTTCCGCGTCGAGCGAACGGCGGTTGCGTATATCTACGGAATTCTCGTCGGCTACGCTACCCTTAGCCGCATCAATCATTTTCACTGAAAGCCGTTGCAGGCCGCTCCATTCCGCCGGAACGCGAACGGAAAATTCGCACACGCCGCGATAGCGGGTAATCCCTTCCGAACCGGATTTCGGTCCGCTGATCAAATCAAGATTATTGCCCTTCGCATCGCTCATCGCGATCCGGACTTCCGATTGTTCCGTTAAGGGCGAGCGTGTCGTAACTTTCAGAAAAATGACTCCGGATTCTTCGCGGCAAAACACGTTGCACAAATCTACGGAGCCATCCGCGATTTCGTTGACTTCATCCTTAATGACCCACTGGTCGAGTTTCCACGGACTGGCCGGTTCCGCCAAAACTGCCAGCGCGGTGAACGCAAGGGTCAAAATCATTATCCATTTCTTCATCGCACATCACCTCAAGGCATTATTCGTTTCCTGATCATCACTGCAGTACGTGCTTGAGCCGGAGAATTTAATTTACATCGGGATTGGACTGAATGCAAGCGGCCAAGGGGTCAGTAATATTTATCGGATAGAAATCAGCCCTTCACGCTGCCCAGTGTGAGTCCGGATACCAGCCATTTGGAAAGGTAGAGGAAAAGAGCGATCACCGGAATGCTGACAATAATCGAACCCGCCGAATAAAGTCCCCACTCCGTGGTCATACTCGACTGGAATTGCTTAAGTCCCAGTGGAAGTGTGAACAAATTCTCGGTCAGCAGCACCTGCGCCGCCACAATGTACTCGCTCCAAGCCGTTAGAAAAGAAAACAGCGCGGTAATGACCAAAGCCGGAGCTGCCAGCGGCAGAATAATGGAATAGAACACGCGCCAATAACCCGCGCCGTCCATCAAGGCTGCCTCTTCCAATTCGCGCGGAATCGTATCGTAATAGCCCTTCATTTGCCAGATCGTAAACGGCAGCGCCGTAGCCGAATAGACCGCAATCAAACCAAGATAGGAATTAATCAATTGCAGTTTGGCCAACATGAGAAATAGCGGCAGCAGCAGCATGGTGGCAGGGAACATCTGCGTAACGAGCAGCAAAGTCATTCCTGCGCGATGTCCGGGAAATCGGAAGCGGGAAAACGCGTAGCCCGCCGTGGAAGCCAGTGCCGTGGCGAAAATCGTCACCGCCAGAGCGACCAGCGTGCTGTTGAACATCCAGCGCGCAAACGGCTTATCGCGAAAAAGTGCAATATAATTTTCAAAGGTCGCGCCGTCCGGAATGATCGCCAGCGATGTAGAGAGCAGCCGGTCGCCGGGACGCAGCGAAACGGTGATCACCGTCAGCACGGGATAAATCGTCCCGACCGTCACGGCCAGCAGAACAATAAACAGAATCAGCTTCTTCAACATAGAAACGATCTCGCGTTGGTTTACGCGGGTGTGGCTTTCTCGCGCTGCATGCGCATGAAAACCAAAGAAAATGCCATGAGGATCAGAAAAATAATCACTGAAAACGCCGCGGCATAACCGTAGCGGTACAAATTAAACGCGGCGCGGTAGACATACGACACGAGAATATGCGTGCTGTCGGCGGGTTCGCCGCCGTTCGACACCAGCCAAACAATATCCACCTTATTGAAAGTCCAGACAAAACCCAATACGATGGCGGGTGTCATCACAGGCTTCAGCATCGGCAGCGTGACCGTCTTAAACCGCTGCCAGGCGTTTGCGCCGTCCATTGTAGCGGCCTCGTAGAGATCGTGCGGAATGCTTTGCAATCCACCGAGGGCAACAATCATCATGAATGGAAATCCCAACCAGACGTTGGTCATGATGCAAGCCGCAAAAGTGCCGACGGGATCGTTCAGCCACTGAATCGGCGTCTGATGAAGCACTTTGGCAAGGATCAGATTCACCGCGCCGTATTCATAGTGGAACATCCCGCGCCATGTGAGCGCGGTTACGACCGGCGGAATCGCCCACGGCAGAATCAGCAGAGTCCGGAACAGCTTTTTTCCCGGCACCTTTTCATACAATACTAAAGCTAAGGCCATACCAATCGTCACGTGAAACGTCACGTTGACCACCGTCCATAGCAGCGTTTTCCAGAGGATTCCGTAGAAGCGCGGTTCGGTAAACACTTTCTCATATTGCCGCGGGCCGATGATCTGCCAATCCCGAATGTGCAGCAGGCTCATATTGGAAAACGAGAGCACCAGATTGTACACAAACGGGTATACGACCACGGCCGCAATGATAATGGCCGCGGGAATGATTAACGCCATCGCGAAGCGTTTGTCGTTATTCATTCATCTCCCGGATCTTGTTTTCGGCATCCTTCTGCATACGCACGGCAGCGTTTTCGGGCGACATTGTCCCGCCTAAAACGGATTGATAAGCCGGCCGCATGGCATCCCAAACCGCGCGCAGTTCCGGCTCGATGGGCATGGGTTTTCCGACTTCCAATTGAGCAAGACTGTTTGCCATGTGCGGACGAGACAGCAATGCCGTATCCGCGCGAAGAACTCGGCTGGACGGAATCACGCCGATCTCACTCACGAATCTTTTTTGCACGGAATCCGAAATCAGATATTCAAGAAGCCTCACCGCTTCGGGCAGCCGCTTTCCTTTACTGTTCGCGCTGATCGAATATCCCATCGGCGAAACCATCGGCGCGGGCCATAAACCCGTAGCGGAAATGCGTGGAATGCGCGCCAGTTCGAACGGCACACCGCCCCGTTCGTAGCCTGTCCAGGACCACGGCCCGTTGACCAGCATTGCCGCCCGTCCCTCTTTGAATAGCACGTCGGCCATGTTGTAATCGCAGTCCGGCGGAATGATTTTATACTGGTCGCGAAGCGATTTCACGAATTTGAAAGCGTTGGCCGCTGCCGGAGTGTTGAGCGTCGGTTTGCCGTTCGCGTCGAATACCCAGCCTCCGAAGCCGGACAGCCACGGAATGAAAAAATACGGTTCCGTGAAATTCCAGACGATGCCCCACTGATCCACTTTGCCGTCGCCGTTGAGATCCTTGGTCGCTTCGCGTCCCATCTCAATCATCTCATCCGTATTTTCGGGAGCATGAGATAAAAGCTTCGTGTTCCACACGAAAGTGAGATGGTTTCCCACGCGGTCGGCAATTTGGTAGATATGGCCGCGAAAACTCACTAAGGCGACCGAATCGAGTTCGCTCATCCTTTTCGCGTCAATCAGGTCTTCGAGCGAACGCACAAAACCCATGGTGGCAAACGGACCGATTTGGTCCGACGGTCCGAAGATCAAATCCGGCCCCAATCCGGCCAACGAAGCGGTTTGAAAGGACGAACGGAGGTCCTCCGTCTCCTTGTAGATCACTTCCACGCGTACGTTTTGATGAATCGCTTCGTAGGATTTGACCAGTGATTCCAGCAGTGCGCGATCCTCCGGCAGCATCTGATTCCAAAGCTGGAGCCGCACGATTCCATCATCACGGCGGCAACCGGTGAATGCGAGAATCAGCAATAGTATCAGGAATCGCATTACGAATCGCACACTCACTCCTGACCGAATACGTCTTTGCGTAAGATCACTTCATCACTCGGAGAATCAACCGAAAAAGACCTGTTTTTAAAAGCGAACTCCTCGGAGGGCACCCACACACCGGGCTCGCCCGAATTCGTATACTTGTATTGCACCTCGCTGCCCAAGGGAATTTCGATTTCGAGTGTCCAGCGTCCGTCGCGCGCGGTCTCGTCTCCGTGCGTCCCGTCATCGTACATGAGAATCGTATTAGGCCGCCACGCTCCAAGTTCGGGCAGATTCCCGGCAATATATATGGCACGTGTCACGTTTTGCGCGGAAGCGTCGCAGACGAATTTTACCTTAGCGGCAAGTCCGGTTCCTTTCGCCATCACACCTCCGCCCTGCTGCTGTTTTTTCGCCGCACTCAGAATCGGTTCGAATGGCGGTGGTGCAATGTTCACTCCGGCTTCCGCCATGCGTTGATAAACCGCGCGCATGTGGCTGAAGAATGCGTCTTCAAACGGCAAATCCCCGCCCGGAGCCGTTTGATCCGCACCATACCACCAGAACCAGTCGGAACCTTCCGCCGCATACATGGATTCGTAGGCTTGCCAAATCGCCAAGTCCTTCCCGCTCTTCGGCGCATCCGCCGCCGGATCCGGCTCAGGCAGTCCACTCTTCTCCAAATCCTGCCGTGTTCTCAGCAAGTATTCCCAGCCGCGATTTTCTTCCTTTTCGCCGATCCACGTATCATAATTCGCGTTGATCCACGAACCGGGCCAGAGCTTTGTAATCGCCGCGAGCGACTCAATTGGATGAGCGGCCACTCCGCGCGCAGAATTTCCCTTGAAATATTCCGTAGGAGTTACACATGTCGCTAATTTTTGTTCGCGCGCTTTCGCTAATTCCGTATACAGATTCCGCAGAAATCGCTTGCCGTCCATATCCTGCGTGTACCATTCCCACGCATTTTCTCCGTCCAGAATCACGGTCAGCAAACGATCCGGCTCGTCTTTACCCGGGCGATAAGCCAGCACTCCGGCCAGAAAATGCTCTGCCGCAGAATCGGGATTCATGTTTTGATAGGTAAATCCGATGTGATCCGAAAGGTGTGTCTCGCGAAAGACAACGGCAATATCCTTGTCCGCCGCCGTTCGCACGCGATACGAAGCGGCTAACGGCAAACCGGACGGCAGCGAACGCTGCAGCACCTGCATGTCGCCGCAGATCCAGTTAATGCCTGCGCCGGAAAAAACATCCGCCGCCGCTTCGGATATGGAACCCTCCGCGGGCCACATCCCGTTCGGCGCGCGGCTGAAAGTCTTTGTATAGTACTGTACACTCTTGACGACCTGCGCGTGCGCGTCCTGCGGAAAGGCGAAGCGCGTCGGCAGAGAATCTTTCGGCTGGCACGTCCGCGCCGCGTCGCTGTCAATAAGCAGCGGCAGAATAGGATGGTAAAACGGCGTCGTAATGATTTCCAACTGCCCTTTGCCCGTGGCGGGATCGTACATTAGCGCGCGGTGCTCGGGAATCACCCGCCGTATAACGCGCACCGCATCAGCGACCAGACGGTTCGCGTCCTTTTCCGTCAGTGAATGCCTAAGGTAGAACTTTCCGTCGCGCTCCGCAAGTAGATCCGTAAGATTCACTTCAATCCGCATGGTATCAGGTCGGAAATTCGGATCGGTTGTGCCGCTTTGAGAGTGCTGCCTTTTGATTAGCTTGGTTAAATTCGGGTCAAGCTGAGCCGTGCCCCGTAAAAAGTCCGGATCGAAATGCGCGAGGAAAAACCACGCTTTCACGGCGGTCAATTCATCCGTGCTCAACGTCCCTGACCGGGCTTTGTCGCGCAGCGCTTCGTATTCGGGGAAGCGAGCCATTTGCACAGATGAAATTCCGAAGGCATTCCACGGATCGGTCAGGAGCTTAGCCCGATCCGCCGAATCGAACGAAGCCGACGGACGCAAAGCCAAATCAATCCACGGATCGGTTTTTCCGGCCCACCGGACCAGAAAACTATCCGCGTGAACCGCCCAATAGCCGTCCGTGTTGTAATACAAATACGGCCCGATGCGATCCACATAGTATGTCTGCAGTTGCATGAGTAGAGAAGATGTCAAATTAATCGTCGCGTGGATTTCGGGAAAATTGCGGTGCAGCGCCGCCATATCGAAATAGTCTTTCGTGCCGTGGGTGCGCACCCACGGGCCGCGAAGCTGATCCGACTGCGGATCGAGATAAAGCGGTTGATGCTGATGCCAGATCAGATTTAAATACAAATCCCCGGCACGCGCATTCGGCAAGTAAAAAACACACGCGAGCAGCGCAATGGCGGAAAGTATGAATCTTTTAGCGAAGAGACACATCGGTCGCTCCATCGAAATAATGAACCTGCTGTGGATCAAACCAAATGGACGGCCGGTCGTCCGGAACGATTTCAGCTCCGGCTTCGGCCCGAATTACCAGCCGCTCGTCGTTCACGCGGCCATAGATTAAAAGCTCGTTTCCCAGCGGCTCGACCACTTCCACGAACACGTTGAAATTCACGCAGCCGTCGCCCGCTTTTCCGATGCGAAGCTGCTCGGGTCGCAATCCCAATACGATCTCTTTTCCCGAAACGTTTCGCACGGAGTCGGGAAGCGGAAAACGAATTCCTGCTGAAACGTATTCGCGGTCGCGCTTCTCCCCGCGCACAAAATTCATGGCGGGAGATCCGATGAATCCCGCGACAAACCGGTTGGCGGGACGGCGGTAGACATTCAGCGGCGTGTCCACCTGTTGAATGGCTCCGTCCTTCAAAACGACGATGCGCTGTCCCAGTGTCATCGCTTCCACCTGATCGTGCGTCACATACACCATCGTGGCCGCAAGCTGCTTGTGCAAACGGGCTAACTCCGTACGCGTATGCGTCCGCAGTTTCGCGTCCAAATTCGAGAGCGGCTCATCAAACAAGAAGACCTGTGGTTTGCGAACCAGCGCCCGGCCCAAAGCCACGCGCTGCCGCTGACCGCCCGAAAGCTGCTTCGGCTTGCGCTGAAGAAGATCAGCCAATCCCAGGAAATCCGCCGCTTCGCGAACCCGCTGTTCGATCTCCGGCTTTGAAAGTTTTCGCATCTTCAGCGCAAAAGCCATATTCTCGAACACGGTCATATGCGGATAAAGGGCATAGCTCTGGAACACCATTGCGATATCGCGGTCGCGGGCCGGCACATCGTTCATGACGCGGCCGCCAATGCTGATCTCGCCGGCCGTGGGAGTTTCCAGACCGGCAATCAAACGCAGAATCGTGGACTTCCCGCAGCCGGAAGGTCCGACCAGCACCACGAATTCACCGTTTTTCACCGCGAAGGTGATGTCGTGAATAACGGCGTTCGTACCGAAGTTCTTCTGAACGTTATGAAGTTCGATTTGTGCCATCGCATTTCCGTGTTAAGGAGTTCAGAAATCTATGACTTTCCCATAGATTTGGGGCCGCTTGGCTCGCTCCGGAATACGCAGTATATCGTAAACGTTTGGCCCATTGTTCAGATTGCCGCCTCCCGCCCATTGTTCGGCAACTGGCTTCACGGTGCGAAATTCGCCGATTCCCGCCCCGCCGTGATCGTCCTGCGCTCCGACGAGCACCGTCCAACCGCCGTCTCTTGTTCCTTTGGGAAAATACTTTTTCGGAAGTTCAAAACGAACCATATAAACGTGTGTGTCGCCGATGGCTTCAGCCGAAGCGCGTGGAGTGAATGTCGCCAATACTCTGCCCTGATCGTCTTCGATCCGCAAACCGCCGCCGACATAGATAATCCGTGAGAATTTGCCGGAGTCGGGAAATACGTAGTTGGAATTGGATCCAACATCTGTGCGTTTGCCGCCCGGTGTGTGCAGACAAATCGCCGCAAACGTCAATTGAAATCCGTATTCCGGATGCCAGCCCGGCTGCACCAGATTCCTGAACCACAGTCGAAAGTTATAGGAATTTTTACTCTCCGTTACATCAAAACGCCGAATATCCAGAATGCCGGGTTCGAAGTGTTCATTCAGCGGATAGACGTAATTCCCATCACCTCTATCGTTCTGCGTTGAGTCGGCCACAACGAAAAGCACATCATCCCATTTATTCAGATATGCGACGTCTTTTGCCTTTAATACATCCCAGGACGGCGGACGCAGACATGCGAAGTCACGCCTTTTTATCGGCGGGGCGAGAGTGAGACCGCGCGGGCCTTCATCATACGGCCAGCCGCGCATCGTAACTTTTGCCGTCGGTGTGCCGTCGGCCAAAGCCGTACTGTCGCTCTTGCGATAAGTGAGCCGAACCGGTTCCGTACCGTGAATAAAACCCGTGATCCCGTTATCCGCATTAAATACTTTTATTCCGAGCGGGGTACGCGGTATCGTATCGGCCTGAATCACTACCACCGTGGAATCTCCGAAATTCTGCATAGCAATCTGCAGCGGCGTGCTTTCCAGCGTGATCCGCGCTTCCACCTTCCCCCAATTTTCCGGAATACGCGGATCCAACAGCCAGAACGGTTCAATGCGATTGGCCACAAATACCGGACGAATGCCTAATATATCCTGATAAGTTGTCCGCAGAAATTCGGCCAGACTCCACGCTTGTGTTACGGTTCCCGACAGGGCAACTTCTTTTACTCCTTTGCGCGGCATGGCATCAGTGACCTCCGGCAAGGAGCCTGCGCACCCACGCTTTAAAATCAACTGCGCTTCGTACTCCGCCATTTCCAAAGCCAAATCCGCTCTGCCCTGCCGCGTCAATACATCTTTGGCAGGACCCGACAGCCACGTCCACACGATTCCTGTATGATACGCATCGTCTTTCGGATAATGCTCATCCTGATGAAAAGGATGAAACTTATCCTCGTTCGGACTCAGCGAAAGCACGCCGTAGGAATGAACGAGGTCTCCGCACACCCTGCGCGCGATTTCGTCCTGCACTTGCGGCGGAACCAGCGGCGAAAGCGGAACCGTTAAGGCAAAGAGTTGATTGGAGCGCGCCTGCGAATCGGGAATTCCGTTCGAGTTTATATGATCCCACAACCGGTTTTCGGAAGGATCGAAATAATATGCGAGAAAATTCCGCTCGAGGCGTTCCCGCGCTTCCTGCCATTTTTTCATCACATCAACGGGAAACTTTTTCTTCTGAATGCTGGCCATGCGTATGGCGGCGTCGAGTGATGCGTGGTGCAGCGCCGCGATTTCCACCGCCCGGTCTCCGCGCGGCGTGACTGGCCCGGCGGGGCCGACCGCGTCCATCCACGTATCCGCATCGCCGTGCTTTAAAAAACCGAGGCTGTCCGTGCGGGATAACGCGCCTTCCAGCGCTATGGTTACCGCGCCTTTCGTGAGATCGCTGTCGTTCGGCGCGGATACCAAATGCGACCACAAAGTATAATCGCCGGAAGAGATGCCGTAAGCGTATACTCCAAGAATCCACCATGGAGTACCGTCCGCCGTGTTGAATGCGATCTCTTCGCCGGGTCGCACCCGATTGGGAATACGGCCATAGGTCGGACTCTTCGGATTCCTATCCACCCATGCCGCATAGCGCATTAAGAGTTTTCGCGCGGCGTCCATATGTCCTGTAACCAGCAAACCCGGCAGCGAAATAAACGTATCGCGCCCCCAACCTTCATTGAACCACGGAATTCCGGCATACAAAAGAGAATCGTCTTCGGCAAGTAAAAAGAGCAGTTGGATATGCGCCCAAGCGATCGCTTTTGTAAAATCCGCATCGTCACAGCGGAAAGACGTGGACGTGAGTTCGCTGCGGATGAACTCCGGCAGGTATTCAGCCGGCGGCCGCCTGCGGGAGTCCGAACTGATGAGCCATTCGGTAACCCGCCGTCCGAATTCGTCGTCGAATGCTGCCGGTTGTATCCACGGCTGTCCTTCCACGCACAAGCCGGATAGGCTCGTGTAATACAGACTATCGCAATCGGTCGAACGGAAGAAAACCGAGATATCGGCGCGCGGTTTGTCCCAATGCCATGTCACATCAAAAGGTGTGATTTCGCAGCGGGCTTTCGCCAAATCCATCCGTTTTCCGAGCGAATCCATCACGCGGAAATCCGTCAGCACTCGTTTCCGATCAACCCACAATCCCATCCAGCCGCTATCCCATCCGCCGCCCGTTGCGCCGTAAAAGTAAGTGCCGGAACGGTTCGCCAATATGAAGGATCGGAATTCGCCCGGATTCACGCGAATAATCAGTTCGTCCGATGCTTGCTGGAGAGACGCTATCGGAGGAACGGCAAAAACGCCGCCTGTAAAAACAAGCAGCGTAATGCACACAAAGTTCAACAATCGTTGGTTCATTTCAGAAGCACAAGCTTGCGAATTTGCGTCGTCTTGCCGGCCTGCATCACAGCGAAATAAATTCCGCTGCCCACTTCACGACCGGCAGCGCGGCTGTCCCAGACAATCTGGTGAACTCCCGCCTGCAGTGGAGCGTCCATCACCATCGCAACTTCGCGTCCCAGTACGTCGAAAATTTTCAGCGTGACGTGCACGGGCGACGACAGTTCCAATGGTAGAGTCGTGACCGGATTGAACGGATTCGGGTACGCCGCACCCAGTTCCGTTTTTTGCGGCAACGGCTGCTGCGCGGGCGGAACATCCACCGAAATGACCGAATCCGAAACCACCCACACCCGCGACTGATAACCGGAAAGACTGGTCAATAAGGACGCAAGCTGCGAACCTTGCGTGGAATAATAGGTGCCGCTGAGCAGTTCGGTCACCACATACGTCGAATCGGCATGAAGTCCGAGCTGCGGCAGATTGATCGTCAAGGTTACAACCGATGAAGACGGCGAGAAATCACCCACGAAAATCACCGGATCCATGTTGGCCCCATATCGGGCAAAGCTGTAGCACGATGTATTCTGATTGTTGTCCAGCAGAGTAAACGAACCCGTCCGCATTGCGGGCAGCAGCTTTCTGGCATTTGTGAGGCGGTAATAATGCGGGTACATGCCGTTGGGATCTACACTCCAGGTGATCGTCCCGCGCTGGGACGTCGTGCCGATTTCTTGTCCGGCATAGAGCATCACCGCTCCCGGCAGACACATCATAAAAGAAGAGACCAGCTTGGTCTGCACCGCCGTGTTTAACGAAATGAAGCGCGCTTCGTCGTGATTTTCCATAAAGCGCAGCGGATTCTTATAGGCCGGCCACCAGACATTGTAATTCGTCACCAGTTGATTCAGCTGATTGAAATTGGGAATCTGCGGGAACATGTTGGCAAAGCTCGCCGCTCCCTCGTGATGCAGATTCCAGTCGAAAGCCAGATCGAAGCGATTGGTAAAAATCGTGAAATCGTTCGCCCCGTTCTCGGCCAGCAGCAGACATTCCGGCTTGATCTCTTTCAGCGCCTGCCGCCACTGCACCCAGAACTGCGGCGAACGCTGCTGCGGACCCCAAGCCACGTCGCAGCGGTAGCCGTCAATGTCGAATTCCGTAATCCAGTACTTGCACATGTCAATGTAGTACTTGACCGTCTCGGGATTGTTCAAATTGATATTCGGCAGCGACGTCCAGTCGAAATAGTACGTATAATTGCCGTTGGCGTCGCGGTCGTACCAATCCCAGTAATGCGAATATCGTCCGTATCGCAGCGCATCCTGCATGAACGGATGGCCGATTCCCGTATGATTGAGCACCATGTCCAATACGATTCGGATACCCAAGGCATGCGCGGCTTGTACAAGTTCATGCAAATCTGCTGCCGCGCCGTAATCCTGCTCAATCGCGTAATAGTCCGTGATTTCATATCCATGATCGGACGGCCCTTCGAAAATCGGCATCATCCAAATGCAGTTGATTCCCAGATCGGCCAGTCTTGGCAAATCCGCCGTGATCCCGTCGAGATTTCCTTGTGCTGAGTAGGATCGCGGAAAGATTTCGTAAATCATTGCGTTCTTCACCCAATCGGTACACTCGTTATTCGCAAATCCGTGTGCGGAATCGGCGTAAACCGTAAAGAGCGTTCGCGCGCGGGAAATATGCTGATCGGGATCGGTCGCCGTCACGTTGAAATAATACTCTCCCAAAACCGCAGGCCGCGTAAAACTGGCGACAGCCGCATTGGCGTTCAGCAACGTGACCGGCGCCGGATTGTCCGCGTCGGCTTCCCATAAAAACGTAACGGCCTGCTGTTCGGGATCGGTAGTTGCCGATGCATCCAGTACGCACTGTCCCGCCTCGACCCGAGTGGCAAGTGTAATATTCGGAGCGTGATCAATGACCAAGGTGAAGACACACGCCGGTGAGCGTCCGGTATCACTGTTTACATCCACCGCCCAGACATTGAACCGGTTTTCGCCTTCCGTCAGAATCACCGGGACAACGAACGAATCTCCCGTTAATGTAACCGGAGCAAGTACGTCATTCCGCACAAGCCATACTTGCCCGAGCGCGACGGAAGACGTCACGCGCCCGGTAATGGTTTGCGTCGTGTCATAGGTCGGTGCGCCGCGCGTAAGCACCCGGCATACCGGCCCCGGTGATAAAATATTCGGGCCGATTCCCTGCGGGGTGACCGCCGCTAAACCGCGGCCCGGAGCATCGAGCGTGGCGCGGCGCGTGAGGCCGTAGTTGTGCATGAGTTTGGTTTGCACGTCGGCGGCCATTATAAACAAGACATCAATGCAATCGGGTTCCTCTTCTCCGTCCACTCCACCCATAGCGGAGGTGATTTCCTGACAATAGCCTTGATCGGAACCAGCGGCTATAAAGGTGGAACATGTGTAATACCAAGCCGTTTGATAAGAACCGAGAGCATCTTCGAGATCGGAAGTGGCCATGACCACGGTGAAGGCGTCGTTGGCACCGTCGGACGCGAGGGCGACCGAGGGACCGGGAGTGGCGAGATTGCCGCCAGGATGCAAGGTATTGTGCACGGCGGGATTATAGAACGGTGATTGCGGATAGAGCAGGAGCAAGGACACGCCGCCGCCGGATTGATTGGGAACGGCAAGATCACCGTTGAAACCCGGAATTTCCGCAAAAGCATCGGCGGAACAGGAAATCGTTACGAGAATCAAAGGCGAAAGTGCCGGAGTCACGCCAGCGAGCATCACGGTCATTTCCAAAGAGTCACCGTTGGCACGTTCCTTAATCGTCATCCCGAACAAGTCGTAAACATCAGACAACTCACCCGCATTGTAGTTCAAGTCCTCGTAGGGATCCACAGCCATGTAACCGTTATCGCGGAAACCGTAGTGGAAGTTGCGACGGCCGTTGCGTCCCGCCGAATCCGCCGCATAGATCGTGACATCCATCCCGCCGGGCGTTGCTTGGGCCGGCCAATCGAAAGAGAGATCTCCGGTTGCGGCATTCCATGTCATCTGCGGATACAGCATTCCATTTACGACGGCGAACGGCGATCCGGAAATTCCCGGGCCGAGATCCCCCGGACGAACCTTCACCGCCACATGCAAAGCGGTATTGGTATTGAATACCGAATTTTCACCCGGTTGAATGTCGTAGAATTGCGGCAACGAATCCACGGTAAGCGTAATCACGGAATTGTTGTAGCCGCCCGGAGCCGTGAGCGGATTGTCCGGATCGGTCTGCCAGTTGTTGCCGTTGATAACGAACTTGTACTCGCTCGTTCCCACCGGCATTCGCACTTCGCCCCAACGATTGCCGTACATATCCACGTTCGGCAGCGGATTGGCCGACGTAGACCAGCCGTTGAAAGCCCCCGCCAGATTGAGCGAGTTCACCGATCCGGAAAACTGCGTGGCAAAAGCGGAACGCGGATCGAAACGGAATATTCGGTACGTATACGTGAGCGGCGGCGGCTCTGTGAGTTCGATGTCCCAGTTGGAGTTACCGTTGTTGTCCCAATTCGTGCCGTCGGTAACGACGTAGTGCAATGTATAAACGGAATCGGTAGTGATAATCGTAATGCGAAAGAGACCGCCGCCCATCGCGATCATGGGGGTCTGCGCGGCGGAGCCGACCGGAACCGTACCCGCCGGCCAAATGGCTTGGGGCGGCAGCCGCCAGTTGCCGTGGCCGGATTCATTCACGCCCCAATGGAGAGTGGCATTCGGGGAGGCATTCGGAAGAGTTCCCGGCACCGCGTCATAATAAATCGTAATGGTGTCTCCCGGCTGTGCGTCCTCCGGAGTCCACCACGAGACCGTGCCCGGTAAAACAAAGTTTAGAATCCAGTTATGGCCGTTGTTGTTGTCCCACTGGCTGACTCCATCGGTAAACACAAAGGCCATATCCTGTAGGCTTGTATCAAAATCAATCGAGACGCTCCATACACTGTCTTGCCCGCGCGTCATCGGGCTTTGCACGGCCACGTTATCGGAGTGAAGGCGCGATCCCTGCGGCCAAATGCTCTGCGGCGGAGTAGACCAACTCCCCGTGGACGGATCGAGTTCCCCCCAATGCAGCCAAATCGTGGTCGTGGCGGGGCCAAGCGGCCCGATTCGCGAATCATATCGGTAGGTCACCGCATCGCCCACTCGCGGCGAAGTCGGCTGCCAACTCACGTGCTGAGCGCAGGCAATACCCGCCGTGATCCATAAAACCGCTGCAAATCCAATGATTCTTTTCATCTTTTCACTCCTTGCCGGACCGCTGTATCGCGTACACGCATCCGGCATATCGCCGATATGCCGGATGAAATTGATAAGATGCAGAAAGGGGGCGCGACGACGCGGGCGCGCGCCCCCTTTCTTGAGTGCATTGTCGCCGCAAAAAGAAGCGCTACTTCATCAGCAGCATCTTGCGCGAGGCCGAGAAGCCCGGACTTTCCAGACGGTACACATATACGCCGGACGCCAGCGAAGACGCGTCAAACCGCACACTGTGTTCACCCGTTTCCAGACGGCCCAGATTCCACACCGCGACTTCCTGTCCCATGATGTTGAACACCCGCAGTGTCATCACATCCGCGCGCGGAATCGAGAAGCGAATCATCGTGCTCGGATTGAACGGATTCGGGAAATTCTGATCCAAACGATAGGCTGCCGGCACTGTGGCACTATACTCGGGAACGGAAGAAATCAGGCACTCGCTCTGCCATGATGCATAGATCGTATCCTGCTCGCCCCAGCATACAGGCGGCACGTAATACGTGGCGGCTGTCGTATCGTCCAGATGCGCCACGTGGTTCAGCGCAAATCCGGCTTCCACGTCAAGCTGATTGGCGCCGTACTTATAAATAAGCGCGCGTTCGGTTCCGGCCGCGAACAAATGCGATACGCTCCATATGTTGTCGCCGGCCGTGACGTCGCCGTTTGTGCCGCCGTCATTCATGAAGTATTCCTGCGTGAAGCCGCCCCACGGCCAAGTGTTAAAGCCGCCGGCTACTTGAATGCTCTCCACGCTGTAGATCGTATCATGCGACTGCACGTCATAGATGAATCCCTGATCACGAAGACGGCCCAGCAGCGGATGTACCTCCACTTGGAAGACAACGGTCAGGTCGTTCGTGATGATATCGGCGGGAGTTAGATCATCGAAATATGGAGTGGCGGGATTAATCTCGCCATAGCCGTTGGAATTCGCGTCCGGCTCCGTACCGGTGGGCAGAATCTCCCGGTTGGCGGGAATGTGCTCTTCCCAATGGGCTGCATTCGGGTCCCCGGCGGTGAGATACACATACTTGAACTGAAGCGCACCGGTCAGATCATCGAACTGAATCCACGCCGAGTAGATTTCCGGATTCAAGGTTTCCGAGTTCAACCGTACCGCGCCTCCCCAGTTGCCGATATTGGCATGACTGCCTCGGACAACCACCCAGTCTACCGCCGGATCGAAGGTTCCGCGCGCGATCTGAACGGTCATGTCCACGCGGAAACGAACTTCCACGTCTGCGATCAGCGTGGCATCGTTAAAATAGACAACCGGCAGTACCAACGGATCAGTTCCCACGACAACCGTACGATTGTTGACTCCTTCCCAAACGTCATCCGGCCCGGTATGAGGGATCGCGAATTTGTATTCGATGGTCCCCGGTGTGATGTCCCATGTTCCGACGTAGATGCCCGCGCCGTTGTCAATCAGCTGGTTCGCGTTGCCGCCCCAGCCGTTAAACGTACCGCGGGCCACGAGAATGTCCGTGGCCGGTATAAAGTTGCCGGCATTCACCTGCACCGTCATGTTCACCTGGAACGTGACATTTGTAGCCCAAGCCGACGCAGCTAAAACTATGGTCAGCACGGCTGCTACCAGAAATTTCAGTGTGCCTTTCATGATCCCTCCTCGGATCTCTTATGGAATGGTATGGGTATGTGGAACCAAAAAACTGGATTCCGAAACGATCTGATCTCAATAACTCACGATGATGGAATACTTGTAGACCGCATCGAACCGTCCGAAGTCTTCGTAAGCGACATCCAAACCGAAACCCGGCCCCCCGCGCGTCTTCGTGCGGACGCCCGCGCCCAAGGTCAATCCCTCTTCACTATACGGCATGAACAGCGATTTGTATCCCGCCCGCAGCATAAACTGCTCGCGAAAAGCGTATTCACAACCCAAATTCACCGACTCCCGGTTGTCATTGGGATGAATGGCATCCATCGCCGTCGTGATTCGGTGATCTTTATTCTGCAAAATTTCCATCGCCAATCCGAATCGCAAACACATCGGCAGCGGCCAATTATCCGTGCTCCATTCGGACAGCACGCGCGCGTTGTTTCCTGATCGCGTCTCATCCGCGTCATGATAGTGCATTAAATCGCGGCCGCTCATGGACATGTCGCCGCCGAAATTCGTAATGGCCACACCGATGCGCATATTGTGAAACGTCGTGCGATAAATGCTGCCCAAATCCAGCGCAATCGTGTTGGCATCTTCATGCCAAATCCACTCCCGCACCCATTTAGCCGTTATGCCCAGTTTGAAACGGTCGGTGAATGCGCGCGCAAACGACAATCCCATGGCCATGCTTCCCGAGCTGAAAAACAAGCCGGTGCCGTCCTGCTGGGATTGCAGCGTCGTCGTAATTTCCTGATCCGGCATCGTCAGAAAAACGGTTTGCGCGCCCAGCGTTCCGGCACCCTTTATCGGCAAGATCACGCCCACCACGTCGTATTTCAAGTCCACCAGCCAATCCGTGTGAACGAAACTCGCCTCAAAACGCTCTATGCCCGCTATGCCGGCCGGATTCCAATACAGAGCGCTCGGATCGTCCGCCGTAGCCGTAAAGGCCCCACCCATGCCCAGAGCGCGCGCCCCCACGGCGATATTCAAAAACGGAGCCGCCGTCGTTCCGACTTTGCTCTGTGCTTGTGCGGCGGCGGGAACAAGAGCCGCCAGCATCACCAATGCGCCGAGGTAAAGGAGCTTGTGTTTCATTTGATCACCGCAAACCTTCCCGTCTTTTCGCCGAACGGTGACTCGATATGGTAAAGGTACGTTCCATACGCCACGTTCTGCCCGTCACGGCTGCGCAAATCCCAATTCTCATGGCCGTCGTCAATGTCGGCGAAATGCCGAATCTCCTGGATCAGATCCCCGCGCACGGTATAGATCCGGATCGTACACTCGTTGGGCAAGTGAATGAAAGTGATGCGCCGTTCGCCGCGTCCCTCGTTAAACAAATTGGTCGGCTCTTGTGGCGATACGGCGACGTACGGATTAGGATACACTTTGATCCTATCTAACGTCACGGCGTCTGCATTGATGCGCGATGCGCGTGTGCCGTATACATACAGATCGTTTCCCGTATACGGCTGATATACATGCAGCGTCAGCTTGTCCCCCGCGCCGGGGGGAAGCGTATCGCCCTGTATCGGGCGAGCCACGAAACCGACGTTCCATCCGATTTCATATTGCCCGCCCAGACTGTCAAATAGAATCAGACTCTCGTTGGCGTCCACCGTTCCGTTCCGCGTGGCGGATCGCTCCACAAACACGCACTTGACCCGATAATCGCGGCTGATGTTTTTCACCGAGAAATTCACGGGAATCGCCGGAAAATCGAAATTGAGCGGATCGTAAAAGTGCAGCGTCGTGTCCACAATGTGATCGAACCACTCGATCTCATAGTCCATCGGAATGCGCACGGCCGAATCGGGATTCGTACCCAGATTCGTTTTCTGGAACGTGAAGCTAAACAGCGTTTTCGTCGTATCTTCCCAGCCGCTGATCTCCGCGATCAGCGCCGTGTCGCGCGGAATCAGAATATACACGATCTGCCCGTCGAACATCGGCGTGCCCGCCACCTGGAAATACTGAATCGGATCGTACAATCCGGGCGGACGGTTGAACAGCGAATCGTAATAGGCGCGGAACCGCCGCGTCTGCGGCAGCAGATTGTCCTTCGGCAGCAGCGGCTCGTTGACCAGCACGTTGGAACGAATGCCCAGCGAATCCCGCGTAATCGAATAAATGGTCTGTGTGGATGAAATCGAATCGGGGACGTTGGCAAACGTAAAATCGTAGCGGACGTTGTCCCGCACCAGCCGCGGATCCACCAGATCCAGCGCCACCGCGCCGGTCGCGGAGCCGGAAGCGTGCTCAAAGGACGACATGGAGGCTTCTTCATAGCCCGCCGCCGGAGCGCGCGGAGTGACGACCGCCGTGTTGATATCCAGCGTGATATTGCCCGCCTCGTCCATCACGATGGTCTTGCTGTTTTCGGCGGGAAGAATCTGCTTCTCGATATCGCCCCGGTCATACGCCACCACTGCGTAATAATATGTCTGGCCGTTTTCCACGGTCGTGTCCGTCCACGAGTGCCGCAAGCCGGTATCGTCGCCTAAATTGAAAATCACCGCATTGCGGATAATCGGGAAGAAGCCGCCGTTGCCGTTGTCCAGATCGAACTGCGCGATCGGACGATGGAACACCCGTCTTCCCAATCCGTCCGTCACCGAAAATACTTCGTTGAACGAGGGATCGGTTGCCCGGTAAATCTTGTATCCTTCAAAATCTTTGCAGTCGCAGATCGGTTCGTAGGAATCCTCCGCCTTGGAATCCCAATACAGCGTCACCTTGCCGTCGCCCGGAACCGTCCACAGCTTCGGTTTGTCGGGCGGCCGCGCGAAATTGTAATTCTCGTCGTAAATCTGCTGCACGGTGATCTTGTTGTCGCGGATGTCCGTATAATTTTCTCCGTACAGCAAGGCCATCGAGAAGCGCTCCGTCTGACCCGACCGCAGCGGGAAGTAGCCGGATCCGTACACGAAATCGCCGTCCATCGGCGTATCTTCGATGACGTCGAAATTGCCCGGAATCATCCGCGTCCAGATGCTCTGATCATCGCGCATCCGCACCGCTCCCGGCGGCGTAAAATAATAGAAGGACGTCAGTCCGATCTGATCGGATTCGTCTACGTCCGTCTTGTCGAAATTCGGTTCGCCGTCCGTAGGCTGACCATCGCCCTCGCCGATATCTCCGGTGCCGGCCACGCCGTCGAATCCCACGTCGTTCGTCAGCGGATTCCAGTCGCCGTCATTGTCAATCCCGTCATCGCGGGCCTCGTCAATTAAAGGATCGGTCAGACCCTGTCCGGTGAAGTAATCCCGGTACTTGTGGTCTATGTGCGTGCTGTCGAAACGTTCGTCAATCAATCCGTTGAAATTATCGTCAATGTTGTTGCGTCCGTTTTCGCGAAGCGTATCTCCCACGCGCAGCACGCGCCGCTGATCGCGGAAAAACCATATCAGCGAATCGGCGGTCATGACCGTATCGCTTCGCTGATACGTATTGTAGTCCATCAGGATGAGCGGCTGACCGGATCGCACCGTCTGCGGTTGTGTCATCTCATACAGTAAACTCGCCGTTAACGTCGGACTGCCGGGATGATCGCTGTCGCCGTCGTTGTCAATCCCGTCTACCGGATTGCCGGGAGATTCCAAAAAGGCGTAGCCGACGTAGCCCACGTTGATTTCGCCGGGACGCACCGATACCCAGCCGAGCGAACCTTGATCGTCGCTGTCCCAACTATAAGTAATGTCATTTTCCAGATCGAAATACGCCAAATCGTCTTCGGAATCCTGCCGTCCGCCGGAAAGCGTTCCCACAATCATGCCGAAGCAGACTTTGTCGTAATTGAAGGAACTGATATTGGTGATCTCATACAGCCAGAAAATGCAATCCTGAGCCAGGAAATGCGCCCATTGCATGCCGCGTACCAGGACTCGCAAACCCAGACCGCGCCGCAGTGAATCTTCTATGGACGGATAGTAATAGTATACGTTTTCCAGACTGTCGGTTCGCTGAAACCATTCGCCGTCCGCATGATCGTCCATCTGGAAATAGGTTTCTTGATCGGCGCTCATCACGTTCTTGCCGAAGTACCCGTTCCACGCGCCTTGCCAACCCGGATCGGCCATGTCCTTTCGCCAACCGTGGTCACGCTCATCGTCTTGATTCTTATCTGGCCAATACTCCGGCCACGTGTCCGGCTGGTTGGACATCGCTACTTTCGGATCTTGTCCGACGATGGGAACGGCGTTAAAACCTTCCAGCGGTTCGAACCCCCAAAAGGTTCCGCCACCCGGAGGGCCGTCCGGATTTTGCCGCGGGCCGTCCGACGTCGTCACGGAAACCATGGTGTCGCCCGAAGGATGGACAAATTGTACACCCACCAACGGCGAGACGTCGCCTACGTATTCATTCCCCGTTCCGATCGGCCACTCGCCGGATATCTCGCCAATATTGCCCACCAGACCGTAGTTGTAGAATACCGAGCGCACCAGATTGCCGCTCATGGTATTCTTGGCGCGATAGATGGTATTCCCACGGTAGATTCGCTCCTGAGCCAGCCCGGAATCCGCCGCCATCCAAAGGCCGATCACCGCCGCCAACAGGATGGTCAGGTTGGTGTTGGAAATTCGATGTCGCATTAGAATTCGAACCTCGCACCTATTTTAACCATTCGCGGACGCGAATAGTACGTTGGATTCGTGTAATATTCCTTCAACGTGTTGTATTCGATCACCTCGACGGCGCGCAATTCCTCCTGCGAGTACCCCGCGCGTCCGGTGTCGTTGTAGACGTTGTCTTCGTTCTTTGTATCCAGCAGATTGAGCACGGTCAGCGTCAGGATCAGCTTCCGCTCCGCCTTCGGACTCAATTTGAACGTCTTGAATGCGGACAAATCAAAATTGTAAAAGCTCGGACGCCGGCCGTCGTTCTCGAAACCCGTGCGGATGCCCTGATTTACCGGACTGTAGGGAAGACCGCTGCCGTATTTGGCCAGCAGCGTGACGCCCAGATTCTGCAATCCCGGAGTCATATAGGTGACACTGCCGTTGATCGTGTGGCGGCGATCCCAGCTCAGCGGCACCAACTGCTTCTGCGGTTCGCGCGGATTGCTGCCCCGCAAATCGTTATAGGCCGACTGCGGATCGGATGCGTCTCCCTGCGCCACCTGATACGTGTAATCCACGAATGCGCTGAAATTATCCACCATCCGTTTGTCGAACGACAGCGTGATGCCCTTCACTTCTCCGAAGGAACGGTTGATGTATTGCGAATATTTCGTTCCGGAAGAATATGTCTCCACGATTTTATCGGTGGCTACCAGATTGCGGATGTCGCGATAAAAAATCGTGGTGTTCAGCGCTACGTTTTGCAGCAACTGCTGCTGGAATCCAAACTCATAGGTTGTGGTTTCTTCCATCTTCAAATCGGGATTGCCCATCACCGTATTGAGTCCCACACCCGAGGCCAGCTCCCATTTCGGATTGGCGTACATCCGCTCGAACGTCGGCCGCTGCACGAAATGCCCATAGGCGAAGTGGAACACGCCCACGTCGCTCATCGGATAGGCAATGCCGATACGCGGCGAGAGCGCCCATTTCGCCTTCGCGTCTTTATACCAATACGACAGCCGTTCGTCCAGCGGATCATCCACATGGGTGGTCAGCAGCGGCGAATACACGTTGGGGTCTTTCGGATCGGTCAGCACTTTTCCGTCCGGCTCGAAGTAATCAATCCGCAAACCGGCATTCACGATCAAATACGGCAGTTCGAATTTGTCCTGCAGATAAACGGCATATTCCGACGGATGATTCAGATAGCGGTCATGCGACGTCTGCTGAATGTCTTCCACAACGGGCTTGAAATAGAGCGGCTTGGGATCGTCCGCCGTCGCGCTTGGATCAATCACCTGACCGGGATTCGCGGATACCAGATAAACATCGTCGTACAAGATGTCGTGCAGCTTCACGTCAAAACCGAGCTTCGCCAGATGCAGTTTGTTCACCTGCCACGACAGATTGCCCATCAATTGGTTGGTCTGCGTCCAGCGGCGGAATCGGTTCAGGTTCGTGCCGGCGAGATTCATCGTATAGGCCGGATTCGCGTCCTCATACATCGGATGGGCGTAGCGCGAATCGTACGGATCTTCATACACATAGTGATGATATTCCGTAAACGTGTTGGTAAAACCTAATTCGTAAAACGCGCTGCCGCTCACCGCATGATTGAATTTCACGATGTTCGTCCGTCCGTCCCGGTAGCGGCGCAGATCCCCGTCCGGACAAAATTTCCAGTCCTGACTGAAATCGCGGTAGTTGCGCGAACTGAATAAATTCGAATAGCTGAGTTTCATCCGCGAAGACAGATCATACGAGAGTTTGACGTGCCCGAAACTCTCCCAGTTGCGGTTCATCTCCACGTACGAATTGTCTCCGTGTCCTACCATTGCCATACCGTTCGGGTACACCAGCCATACCGGAATCCATCGCCGCCGCCCGTACATCCACCCGCTGTCCTTTAAATAGCGGCCGCTGGCGTAAAAAGACAGCTTGCGGATTTTCGGAACCGGGCCGTACAGCGAAACTCCGTAATCCTGAATCGCCATCGGCGTCACATCGCCGATGTTCATAAAAAGTTCATCGTGGTCGGACAGATAGTCTCCGAATTCCGTGGTGACCGAGCCGTGGTACTCCTTCCCGCCTTCTTTCGTCACGATATTGACGATGCCCGACATCGCCTGCCCGTACTCGGCATTGAACGTTCCGGAAATCACCTGCAATTCTTCCACCACCCGGTTGTCTACCTGCGTGCCCTGCGCGTTGTCGTAGACGTCCGTAATGGACACGCCGTCCACCAGATACAGCACCTCGTTCTTGCGCCCGCCGCGGAAGTGACCGTCCACAATACCGGCCTGCAATTCCACCACCTGATTTAAATTCGTGATGGGCAAGGTACCCATATCCTGCGCGGCAATCGTCTGCGTGGCAAACGTGCGGTCGAGTTCCACCAGCTTGCGCTCCGCAATGATAATCACTTCTTCACCCTGAATAGACGCCGGTTGGAGAGAAAAATCCACGGTGGACGTCTGATCGGAGATCACCTGAACTCCTTGAATGCTCCGCGGCGCGTACCCTAAAGCCGAGCACCGCAGATTCACCATGCCGGGTGGAACATTCAATATATAGTAGTCTCCATTGATGTCGGCGGCCGCGCCGGATTCTGTGCCTTCAACCATAATCGCGGCTCCGATCACAGGCTCGCCGTTCTCGCTGTCAATCACGCGGCCTGCAATCTTCCCGACGGTTCCCGCCCGCGCTGCGGTGTAAAACAGAAGCGCGACTCCGCAGATCGCAACGAGGCTTAGCCAACGGATAATTTTCACTTTCATGGCTTGAAGACTCCAGGAAAGAGAGCAATGGGTTAGATAATCCGGCTACATTGTCGGCCGGAAATGCGAACTGGTTTAAATTAAGAAGACTTCACAGGAATGTCAACTATTACTGACCGTCTCTGGATTTCTCATACTGCAACTTTTTCTCAACATCTGACCGATGAAAACAACCGGCGTCAGTGCCGGACATTCTGCACTGAACCGTTCCAACGGATTTCGACACGAAATTCGCTAATGGACATTCACATCACAAAATTCTTGCATTATATATTACAAACAAATAAATAACAATATATTGTGCAGTGTGTTGTTTTACATTTGTGAAATCTTGAACTCAGTTTTTAGGCAGTATTGTTCACAATCCCGTATTCGCTGCAACTTCGGTTATATAGAATAACAACTTTTTTTCAACTGCGGTCTGCGCAATAGATTCATAGAGTCTTGCCAATCGCGCAATCTAAAATCTATCGCCATATATCCGCAACGCTTTATATTTATCTATATTACAATATATTAGACAAACTCGTAAGAAAGGAGGCATTGGTTTGTTTCATAACCTGATTATTTATAATCTGCTGCAAAATTATCCCGCATTCTAATCATATAAAGCACTTCGTCCGATTGTGTCATAACCCGACAAAAATCCAACTATATGCACGATAAGGCGATTTTTGTTTGACATTGTGTGCTGAAATCGCTAAGTATGAAAGTGTGCTTTTTCCGGATTTGCGCAAATTTTCCGGATTTCCGCAGGAGAAATAATATGATTTCACGCCGATGGCTTTTCCTTCTGCTCTGCGTGGTCGGCAGCACAATCAAACTGCACGCGGCCTATGAATTTCTCGGCAATGCGCAGCGCTGCACGGGCACAACTGCGGGCGTGACCGTTGTCTGCGAAAACGGTCATGCGCTCGAGGTGACCTTTCTCAAACCGGAAATGATTCGCGTCACTCTTCATCGGCAGGGACAGACCGAAGCGCTTCTCGATTATCCGCTGGCGAAAACGGAATGGCCGCCGCTGCAGACAAAATCATCCGAAAGTGACAGCCTGTACACAATGCGCTCTGCGGCGCTCGTCGTGGAAATCCATAAGACGCCCTGCCGCATCACGATCAAAAATCTTCTGGGGCAAGTGCTCTGCGAAGATGAGGCCGCGCTGGGAATGGGCTGGGACGGAAACGAAGTCCGCTGCTGGAAAAAAATTGTTCCTGATGAAAAATTTCTCGGGCTTGGGGAGAAAACGGGCAACATCAACAAACGCGGTCAGGAATGGGTGATGTGGAACAGCGATACTCCCGCCTACGGCTGGAGTACGGATCCGATCTATCAGAGTATTCCTTTCTTCATCGGCATTCGCGAAAGACAAGCTTACGGTCTCTACTTCAACAACAGCTACCGCACGCGATTCAATATGGGAGCCAGCACGTCGCGCTACTACTCCTTCTCCGCCGAGCGCGGCCATCTCGATTATTTCTTCTTCGCCGGACCGAAACCTGCAGACGTGCTCGAGCAATATACGGATCTGACCGGCCGCGCTCCCCTGCCGCCGCTCTGGTCTCTGGGATTTCAGCAGTGCCGCTACAGCTATTTCCCCGACAAGGAAGTCCTGCGCATTGCCAATACCTTTCGCGAAAAGCAAATCCCCGCCGATGTGATCTACCTCGATATCCATTACATGGATGGCTATCGGGTCTTTACATGGAATAAAGACCGTTTTCCCGATCCGCAAAAAATGCTCAAGCAGCTTGCGGATTTGAATTTTCGCGTCGTGACCATCATTGATCCCGGCGTGAAAGTGGATACGGCCTTTCGCGTGTGCCGCGAAGGTTTAGCCGGAAATCACTTTGTCACTTATCCCGACGGTCAAACCTACATCGGTGAAGTCTGGCCCGGGCCGTCCTACTTTTCCGATTACAGCCGCAGTTCAACCCGCGCGTGGTGGGGCGGCTTGGTCGGAGAATGGCTCAAGAATGGAGTCTCCGGAATCTGGAATGACATGAATGAACCTGCCGTGTGGGGACAGGCTTTCCCGCTGGAAACCCGCTTTGATGATGAAGGCCGCGGCACTGACCACAAGAAGATGCACAACCTTTACGGTTTTCTCATGGCCCGCGCCACCTACGAAGGCGCGCTCAAAGCCGAACCTAACGAGCGGCCTTTCATTCTAACGCGCGCGGGCTTTGCCGGAGAACAGCGCTACACCGCCGTTTGGACCGGAGATAATATCGCGAGTTGGGATCATTTGGAGCTCGGGATTCGCATGCTGCAAGGACTGAGCGTTTCCGGAGTACCGTTCGTCGGCACGGACATCGGCGGTTTCATCGGCATGCCTTCAAGTGAACTCTTTGCCCGCTGGATTCAAGTGGGTTCGCTGTCGCCGCTCTGCCGCGCACACACGGAATACGGCACTCCCGACAAGGAACCGTGGGCTTTCGGCGAACGCGTGGAAGACATCAGCCGCAACTACATTTCCCTGCGCTACCGTCTTCTTCCCTACTTCTATTCTCTTTTCTATGAAGCATCGCAGACCGGCGCACCGCTCTGGAGACCTTTGTGCTGGAATGATCCCGCCGACAACAATACGTGGGATTGGGCGAATCAGCAGGAATTTTTCGTAGGCGAGAATTTGCTCGCCGCTCCGGTCACTCGCGAAAATCAGTATCTGAAAAAAGTTTATCTCCCGCGCGGCTGGTGGCTGGATTGGAGCGATGAAACCGTTTACGAAGGCGGACAAACCATCACTGTGGAAACTCCATTGGAAAAAATGCCGATCTTCCTGCACGAAGGAGCGATCATTCCCCTGCAGGATGTTAAGCAACACACAGCCGATGCGGCGTCAAACCGGTTGACTTTGGAAATCTATCCTGCCATTCATGAATCCGGTTTTACTCTCTACGAAGATGACGGCCGGACATTCGATTACGAAAACGGGGAATACCGCCTGACGCAATGGGCCTGTCAACGCACGGGAGATGAGGTTCGCATCAATCAAACGCGGCCTCATGATCGTTATTCTATTCCCGACCGTCCGCTTCAACTGCGCATTCATGCGGTGGACAAAGCTCCCGGCTTCGTGACTCTCGAGGGAAAGCCTTTAGAACAGGCTGCCGTTGAAAAAACGCAATCCGGATATCAATACGACTCTGAAAAACGCATCCTCACAATAGTTTTTCCGGATGCGCGGGCGGCGTGGCGGCTGATCGTACAATAGCATTCCTCTTCCGAAATAAATCGAACCGATCTCAAGGTCAAAGCAAATAGACCGAGGAGAGAAGATGTTTCTCAATATGGGCGGCATTGATCTGGTCGTGATCGGACTCTATTTTCTGATTGTGTTCGGCATCGGAATCTACTTCGCCCGGCGCGGCCGCAACAGTACCGACTACTTTCTGGCCGGACGGGATGTGGGCTGGTTCGCCATCGGCGCGTCCATGTTCGCCACCAATATTTCTTCCGAACATTTTATTGGTCTGGCGGGTTCGGGTGCGGCTACAGGCATGGCGGTGGGGCATTTCGAATGGCTGGCTTGTCTGATCGTTCTAATTTTGGGTTGGGTGTTTGTACCGTTCTATATCAAAAGCGGCGTCTTCACCATGCCGGAGTTTCTCGAACGCCGCTACGGGGAATCCAGCCGCTGGTATCTCACGGTCGTCTCTATTACGGGCTATGTGCTGACGAAAATATCCGTGACGTTGTTCGCCGGTTCGCTGCTGTTGAATCAGTTGCTCGGCTGGGATATGTACACGTCCTCCATTGTCCTCGTGATCGCCACCGGAATTTACACGGTCTTCGGCGGTCTGGCTGCGGTGATCTACACCGAACTGCTGCAGATGTTTGTCCTTATCGGCGGCGCGGTTGTCCTTACGATTCTGGGCTTGAATGAAGTGGGTGGAATCAGCGGCCTGCAGCAATCCGTTCCCGCGGATTTCTTCAGTATGTTTAAACCGATCAGCGATCCCGATTTCCCGTGGACGGGAATTGTCTTCGGTGCGCCGATTCTCGGAATCTGGTATTGGTGCACCGATCAGTATATTGTCCAAAGAGTTTTAAGCGCGAAGAACATCAACCATGCTCAGTCGGGGACAATCTTCTCCGGTTTTCTCAAGATACTGCCGGTGTTCATTCTCGTCATGCCCGGCATCATTGCGCGCGCGCTTTATCCCGACATCGCGGGCGATCAGGCGTATCCGGCCATCGTCACTCGTTTGCTCCCCATCGGTCTGAAAGGAATTGTCATTGCCAGTTTGCTGGCCGCTTTGATGTCTTCGCTCTCCGCCTGCTTTAACAGCAGTTCCACTCTGTTCACGATGGACATCTACAAAAAACTGAAACCGGGAGCCTCCGAGAAACAACTCGTACATATAGGAAGGCTGGCTACCGGTGCACTGGTTGTGTTAGGAATCCTTTGGGTTCCGTTCATTCGGTTCATTTCATCGCAGCTTTACATTTATCTCCAGAGCGTTCAGGCTTATATCAGCCCGCCCATTGCCGCGGTATTTCTCTTAGGAGTGTTCTGGCCCCGAGCGAATAGCAAAGGCGCGATTGCCTCCCTTCTCACGGGTCTCGTCCTTGGGGCGCTGCGGTTGATCACGGAATTGATTCACAAGCAGTCGCCCATCGGCTTCTCTCCACTCGCAACGCTGGCTGAAATCAACTTCCTCCATTTTGCGATTTTCCTTTTCGTGGTCTGTGTTGCCGTATTGATCGTGGTTAGTCTGGCCACCCAAGCACCCGCTTTTGAGAAAGTGAAAGGACTGACCTTCAAACATGCCGGTGACGCTCGCGCCGCCGTTCCTGGCCTGTGGCGGAAAATGAACATTGTCTTTTCCGTTTTACTTGTGATTATCCTCTTGATACTGTGGGCCATTTTCTTCTGATCCTCGCCGATTACCCGAAAGGATGATTCGATGAATACACTGCGATTCCGGACGATTTGCCTATGCATTTTTGCATCTGTTGCCCCATTCTGCTCCGCCGCTCCGGTGCACACCACATACGTTTGGCATTTGGAACAGCCGGTCTACTGGCCAGCCCCTTCCGAATGGACGCAAGGCTATCAAACCGCGTGGGAATCCATCCAGCACCGCAACGGCGGCGCAGCACATCCGGAGAACAACGTCGCGGAAATATTCTCCGTTGCCGATCGCGTCGCCGCCTATCAATATCGTTTGCGCGATGCCATTGGCACGATGTCCGGAACCGATGCCGGCGCCCAAGTCACCTACACCGGCGGCTTGGTTCGCAACGTGGCAAGCTTAGGCGCGCAGAATGCGTACGGCTATTCTGCTTCGTGGAATTCCGCGAATATTCAAGCGCGCGGCTGGACAACCAGCGGCGGACGCCCGCGCCTCGAAATGGTCATCATTCCCTATCATCATGCTCTCGCGCCGCTTGTGGATAAAACCGTGCTGAAAAAAGAAATTCAGATCTATCAGTATCTCTATCCGTGGGTGTGGGGTTCAACACCCGCGCCATCCGTGGGTTTCTTCCCGCCGGAGCTGGCTTTCAGCGAGCGCATCATTCCCGCACTCGCGGAGTGCGGAATCACGTGGTGTCTGGTTCCGTCCAATCACATTTCGCGCGCATGCTCCAACTTTCCTTTAGTTCTTGGCACCGGCGGTGAAAACTGCGATCCGCCCAATCCCGCCGATCAGATCAATCCTTCATCCGCGCATTGGTTCTCGCTCACCATCAGCCGCGGCTGCACACCGACTGATGCCGTGCCGTATTCCTTCCAGCCGCATTACGCGCAGCATGTCAATCCGCAGACGGGAGTCGCGTCGCAAGTGGTCGTTGTGCCCGTGGCGATGGCGATGAGCTGGCAGGACGGCTACATGACTTACGGCGTCGGCGATATCAACAACATTGCCGCGTATAATGATCCGAACAATCCGATGATTGCGGTGTTGGGTCACGATGGTGACAACGCCTGGGGCGGCGGCTATTCCTATTATATGGAGAGCGTGGCCGGATTCACTTCGCAAGCGGTCGCCGCAGGCTATGAACCGACTACCGTGCCGGAATTTTTAGCGGATCATCCAGTTTCATCAGGCAATATCGCGCACGTGGAAGATGGAGCTTGGGTGAATGCGGACGGTGATTTCGGCAGTCCGGATTTCATCAACTGGAACTGGCCGCCCTACAATTCGAGCGGACAATTCGACATTCCGAATGGTTGGGCGCTCGATATCCGCAACTGGGCCGTCATCACAGCGGCAACAAATCGCGTAGTTACGGCGGAGGCCGTAGCCGGCGGCATTTCACTGGCGGGCATTCAGGATCCGAGCGTTAATCCCGCTACGCTTGCGGATCTGGCCTGGCATTTCCTGCTCGGTTCGCTGAACTCCGGTTTCATGTACTACGGCAATTCGCTCGATATGGAAATGAAGCCGACCGTGGCCTGCAATGAAGCCGTGGACTATGCCGATCAGGTTCTCGCGGGCGGCGGCGATCCAACTCCTCCCACCATTTGGACCGTACAGCAGCATCCGCACAATCCCGGAGGCATCGGCTTCGGCTCACTGTGGAGTTATCAGCAGACTCCGCAGCCGCGCGCTTTTTACATCTGGACATTTATTCACGATGTGTCCGGTGTGTCTTCGGCAACCGTCTATTATCGTCTGGATACGGATGGTGTGAATCCGCTCGCATCCACTCAAAATGAAACCTTTGCCGGAGGAAGCGAAGTTACGTCGTGGCGCGCGCGAACCCTGACACGCCGCGCTTTTCCCGCCGGAAATATTTACAACGATCCGGAAATCTCCTTCGGCGACCTGCCGACTTACATCGCCGATCAATATTACTACCATCTCACCGATGCGGAAGTCGCGGACTCCGGCGGCGTCCTCGTGGACTACTACATTGAAGCCGTGGATTCGCTGGGCAACGTCGCGCGCTCGGATATCTACCACACGTACGTCGGAACGGGCACGGGAGGATCCACCGGTGACCGCGTGCATTGGTCTCCGCAAAATCCCGTAGCCAGTGAGACGGTCACCATCTATTACGATGCGACTCAAGGACCGCTTCCCGCCGGAACCAATCCCGTCTATATTCACATCGGACACTCCGGCTGGCAGGGAATCATCAGTCCCGATCCGCAAATGACCTACGACAGCGGGGAAGAAGAATGGTTCTACGCCTATTCCATTCCGTCTGCCGCGACAACCGTGGATTTTGTGTTCCGCGACAATTCGAACAACTGGGACAACAACGGCGGCTCGGATTGGCACGTCACCGTAACCGGAGGGGGATCATCGGGATTTTTGATGGACGGCTCTCGCGATGCTTCCGCGCAAACGGTGGCAGCGGGAGCAAGCATTACGCTCTGGGCCGGATGGAACGGCAGCGATCTTTATCTGGCTACCGAATCTGCGCAGGGAACCGGACAAGACCGATTCCTTTTTGTCTCGAATCCGCCCGGAACTTTGAGCGCGGCCCCGTGGGCCAAGGCCGGACAAGTGGCGAATTGGGCGGCTTTTCTTGCGCAAGAAGAAAACAACGGCTGGCGCGGATGGTTCGATGCAAGCGGCGCTACGGCTTCGGCGGCAGGAACCGTGCTCGAAGGAACGATCAATCTTGCCGGAGAGCTGGGTTCGATTCCTCCTGCCATTTATCTCTGCGCGGCACGATATGCCACGGCTGACGGCGGAACGCTCCAAGGTCAGGCTCCTTCCGCAGTAATCGGCAACGGCAATATCGAAGCCGCTGAATGGGTGCGAGTCCCGCTGAAGCCGGATTCATTGACCATTTATCCGCTCACGGACTCCGTGCAGTTACGCTGGACAACCGCCTTAGGTGCCGTAGAATACATCATTTATCGGGCCACCGACGTGACGGGAACACTGGCAGAAATTGGCCGGGCAACATCCGCCAACT